>Ga0233365_1000020_pt1 | contig 223436 bp, 206 predicted proteins | sample ElkDunMinimDraft_27_FD_191535 | JGI IMG/M metagenome (GOLD analysis project Ga0233365, IMG submission 191535) | Fecal eukaryotic communites from dung pellets of Tule Elk in California, USA - Elk Dung C36 | ecosystem: Host-associated > Mammals > Digestive system > Large intestine > Fecal... | reverse complement strand
CGCTGGATGCGGTGGCCAAGCGCCTGAACATTTCCCATAAGACCGCCGAAGCTCACCTGACCAAAGCGCTGAAAGTTATTCGCCTCAGCATGCGCGACTTCCGAATGTTTTTTTAATCCTGGTTTCTACTAAGGGTAATTCTGGTCTGGCAGACTCTCTATGATGAAACGGGGAGAACAGCATGACAAAAGAAGAACTCGACCGCCTTGCCGCCCGCTTCATACGAGGAGAGGCAAGCCGCGAAGAAGAAGCACAACTGCATGCCTGGTACGACCAGGAGGGTTCCGAAGGGGAGGAAATCCACCTTTCCGGAGATGAAGATGCGGCAGCCCTGCACATGCGTCTCTATCGGGCCATCCGGCATCGGGTGCAGAAAGATGAAGGGAGGGGGCGACCGTCCAAAACTGCGTTCCTTCTTCGCTGGACGGTTGCGGCCATGCTGCTCCTCAGTTTTGCTGGCTGGGCTTACTGGTGGTACAACGACTCAGCGAAACGTATGCATTATACAAAGATTCTCCCCAACGACGTGGGGCCAGGTAGAAATATCGCAGTGCTTGAATCTGCCGGAGGGGCTACCATCAACCTGGATGAAGCCGGCATCGGCGACACTATACAGGCAGGCGGCGGGATAAGTATCTGCAAGACGGCTGACGGTATCGTCTCGCTGCAGATGGACCCGCAGGCTAGCGAAGCAAATACCATGCACCTGATACGCACACCCCGCGGCGGACAGTACCAGGTCGTGCTTCCCGATGGTACGCGCGTATGGCTGAATTCCTCTTCCTCTCTTCAGTTCCCTTCCCGCTTTCCCCCGGCCATGCGCGAGGTGCGGCTGGAGGGTGAAGCCTATTTTGAAGTTGCTCGGGTCGTCGGGCCCGACCGGCAGTCAATTCCCTTCTGGGTGCATAGCCAGTCACAGAAAATCGAGGTGCTTGGCACCCGTTTCAATGTCAGCAATTACCGGCACGACAGGGCTGTCACTACCCTGGTGAGCGGCTCTGTAAAGATCAGGCCTTTAACCGGCAACACGGAAGCGTTGCTGTCGCCCGGGCAGGAATACCGGATAGCCAATAACAAAACCCGCATAGCAACGGCCGATCCTGAATCGGCACTTGCCTGGAAGGAAGGTGATTTTATCTTCCACAATGAGACGCTGGATGCTATCATTGAGCAGCTCGAACGCTGGTACGATATTGAAGTGGACTGCCCGCCTGATTACCGTGGTTACCGCTTCAGTGGTGCAGTTTCACGATCTAAGAACCTGTCATCGGTTCTTAAGATTCTGGAGCTCACCGGAAAAGTAAAGTTTGAATTAAAAGAAAGGAGGGTAACGATCCGATAAAGCGATACAAAACAAACGACAAATCCTATTACACCTAAAATCAAATCCTTAAAACACTATGAAACAAATCACTAGTCGACCCCGGCAGTTCCGGCCCATGGTCAGGTTCCTACTGCGAATCAATATGATCCTGTTGGTGATGATCAGCCTGCTCCCGCAGTCGGGACGGGCCGATACGATCCAAACATTCAGCATTTCAAAAAAGCATGCGGAGCTGATTGACGTATTGAAAGATCTCAGAGAACAAAGTGGCTATGACTTCCTGATGGAAGAGAGCGCCGCAAGCAATGCCGGAAAGATATCCCTTGACCTTCGGAACGCTACCTTATCGGAAGTGCTTGAGGCAACCTTCCGTGGTCAGCCGCTGGAGTATTCCATCGCTGAAAACACCATAATAGTCCGCAAAAAAGTGGCCGAACCCCGTCCCATCATTACTGCGCCAAGACAACAGCAACTGCAGGGTACAGTGCGCGACCAGGCCGGTGAGGCCCTGATGGGTGTTACCGTTGCTGTAAAGGGAACCACCAGGGGAGCCACCACCAACGAATCGGGCGCGTATTCCCTCTCGGTCAATCCGGGCGAAATCGTATCTTTCAGTTACGTGGGTTTCGTCGCGCAGGAAATTACTTTCACGGATCAAAAGAGCCTCGACGTGGTGATGCAAGCAGAAGCTACCACGATGGATGAAGTGGTGGTGGTAGGTTACGGTACTCAACGGAAAGTAAATCTGACCGGAGCGATATCGTCGGTAAAAGCGGAAGAGCTGGACAATATCGCAGCTTCCAACCTCTCGAACACTCTGGCGGGTCGTGCACCGGGCGTTAATGTAACCAATACCTCGGGCCTGTCAGGCGCCTCCTCGAGTATCCGGATTCGCGGAAGCTTCGGCGAACCGCTCTATGTAATCGACGGAATTGTACGAGATAAAGAGGCCTTCGACGCGCTGGAAGCTTCTGAGGTGGATCAAATGAGCTTCCTTAAAGATGCTGCCACGGCTTCCATCTACGGTTCCCGCGCCGGTAATGGAGTGGTGCTGGTTACCACCCGCAAAGGAAGTGTTCAGAAACCGACCTTCAATTTTCAATCGAATTACAGCGTCTCGAGCCCGACGATGACCCTGCTATCGGATCTGACCGACGCGACCGACGAGCTGGTTTATCAGAATCGTGTCGCGGAATTCAACGGAACGCCGCTACCCAATGGCGAGGAAGAGTTTAGCTACTTCCAGAACAGAAGCTACAATGTGCACGATTTTATCTGGAGAAACCCCACCAGTCACCGCCAATCGCTCAGTGTCACCGGCGGCTCCGATAAAATCACCTATTACTCCCTCCTGAGCTACCGCGGCGAGCAAGGATCATACAAGAGCGTCGATCATGGGAAATACAATTTACGGAGCAACGTATCGGCGAAGATTACCGATGCGATAACCGTCGATTTGAACCTTTCGGCCAATCAGCAGAACCTCGATCGCTTCTACTGGCCCTTTACTGGCGATGATGATTTTGATGTGTCCGATTTATATCGGGTAACATTCAACTGGCCGAAAACCTATCCTTTCTATACCGAGGCCGACGGAACGCCGGCCGATTATGTGACGGATTATCCGGTTCAAACACCGATGGGAAGCTGGCTGGCCTGGAGCGTGATTGATCAGGTGGTGGGCGACCGCTACATCAAAACCCGCAAGCGGGAAGTCAACCCCATCCTTTCGGTTAACTTCGACCTGGAAAGTCTGGTTCCCGGCCTCTCGACGCGGCTGGTTGGAAGTTATCTCGCAGAAGATTATATGCGTAAGAAGTACCTGACGTTCCAGACTAACTATGTTTTCAATCAGGCCGACCCGGATGGCAACCGTTTTCTTCCCGCCGCCCCCGATCCGAACAAAACCAATACCTTCAATTTCAGTCAGAACCAGCCCTTTATGAGCTATGATATCATGACAGACTGGAGTTATCAGTTTAACTGGTTTTTAAACTACCAGCGCACATTCAACCGTCATGCCGTCGATGCGGTCTTTGTTTACGAACAGGCCGAAGACGGAGGCTATGCGGCGATGGCACGAGCCGAAAATCCGCTTACAGCGATCGATCAATTCTTTGCCTACCCGACCGACCGTGCCCTGCGTGAAGCCAACGGTTGGGAGGAGATCGGTGCGCGGCAGTCGTATATCGGTCGTTTCAACTATAATTTCGACAGCCGCTACATCGCTGAATTCTCGTTCCGGTACGACGGGAATACCCTTTTTCCGGAAGACAAACGCTGGGGCTTCTTCCCCTCTGTGTCGGCTGCGTGGCGCATTTCGGAAGAGAAATTCTTTAAAGAAATTTCTTCCGGATTCAACGAGCTAAAATTGCGGGCTTCTTATGGAACCACGGGGAACGATCTCGACGTAGCGAACGAGCGGATCAGCCCTTTCTCTTACATGCCAAGGTACGTGAATTCGGGAAGCTATATGTTCGGCGACCGCCTCTATGGGGCCATTGCGCCGGGTGCAACGCCCAATCCATTTCTTACCTGGGCAACTTCAACCACCTACAATGCCGGTCTGGATGCAACGGTGCTCGATAATCGCCTGAGCGGGTCGGTCGACGTGTTTTTGAAAAAGGAAACCGATATTCTCGGATCCCGGCTCGTAACCCTCCCTGATAACTACGGACAAGCCCTTGCCCCCGAAAACTACGCTGAACGCTCGTGGCGTGGAGGGGAGCTTGCCTTGCAGTGGAACGATCAGCTCGCCGACGGCGAATTGCGCTATTCGGTCAATGCCAATATGGGCTACGCGAAAGATCAATGGGACGTATATGATGAAAGTCCTGCCTTCGGACCGGACGGATATCGTCATTTTGAATCGCGCATCGGTCAACCTCAAGAGCGTATTATCGGGCTGAAGGCGCTGGGAATTATCCGGACACAGGAGCAGCTGGATGAGTTGCTCGCTCAGGGTTTGAAGCAGTACGGTCGCGATCCTTACCTGGGTGGCCTGTACTTCGAGGATGTTCGGGGCGACGGATATGCACCGGGGCCAGACGGTAAGATCGACGGGAACGACTTCCAGTTGCTTTCTACCGACGCCTCACCGCGTATCAATTACGGTTTCGGATTCAATGTAGCTTATAAAAACTTCACGCTTCAAACCCACTTCCAGGGGGTCATGAGCTATGACCGGATTATCAGCAATCAGGAAGGACCGGGCATGCGGCAGCATGGCGGGGCGATTCGACCATATTACCCGATCTGGGCGTCCGACGATGTATGGACACCTGACAATACCGACGGAAAATATCCGCGGCCAATCGGGCAAAACTGGTACGAATCGGGTACGGGGGCATCCTCTTTCTGGATCCGAAACGGGGCTTACCTGCGTTTACGCAACCTGAACCTGGCCTATAACCTGCCGGAAACCTGGGCTTCTGCATTAAAAATCAATCGTGCGCAACTGTTCTTCAACGGAACCAACCTGCTGGTATTCTCCAAGATGAAGGAGTTTCACGACCCCGAGCAGTTGAATTACGATTCCTACCCGGTCATGAAAACGTTCACCTTCGGACTTGATGTTCGATTTTAGCGAAAGAAAAATATGAAAAAGATAATATACGGAGTCTTGTGTTTGCTGTTAGTTTCAACCTCATGCAAGAAAGTTTTAGATATTGAGGACATCGATAATTATGATGCCCAGTTAGTCTGGAACGATATCAACCTGGCCAATGCTTATATGGCCAATATCTACCCCATGTTTGGGAACTGGGATAGCGGAGCCGACCGCATCAGTGAGCAGATTATGGGCATTAGTTTCTATCCCGATCGGGTGACGATCAGTAATGCTGAATTCAAATCCTGGGATTACGGTCGCATCCGTCTGATCAATCAGGCCATCCGCGATGTTCAGCTCGGTACGCTCGATCAGGCATCGAAAGACCACATCACTGCTCAGGCGCTTTTTATGCGGGCTTATGCCTATTTCGATATGGTGATGCACCACGGCGGCGTTCCCTACATTAAAGTGCCGCAAGATCGCTATGAAGATGATCTGTACGTTCCGCGTAATAGCACGGCAGAGTGCTTCGACTTTATGATACAAGATCTGGATGAAGCCATCGCGATACTTCCCGAGCGGATACTTCCCTCGTCGCCTGATTATGGAAAAATCGACGGCAGCTTTGCATTGGCCTTTAAAGCGAAAGTATTGCTTTTCAAAGCCTCGCCCCAGTTCAATCCCTCCAACCCCTGGGACAACGCTCACTGGCAGCAAGCCTATGAAGCAAACAAGGAGGCGTACGACCTTCTGAACGCACGGGGATTTGCTTTAGTGCCCGACTACGCCAATATTGCACTCGACGAAGGAAATTCGGAAACCGTTTTCGCAGTGATCAATTCATACCCGAATAAAGTCGCTGCGTGGGATCACGGCGTTCGCCCCGGTTCTGAAAGTCGAGGTGCCGCTTCGGCCACCCCAACCTGGGAATTTGTAAAGGAATTTCCCATGAAGGACGGGAAGCAATTTGACGACCCAACAGGTCAGTATTTCCAATCCGAGGAAGCCTTGCTTCAAAACTACTGGGAAAATCGCGATCCCCGTTTCGAAAAATCCGTCGTATGGAACGGTAAGGTGTATGAAGTGTCCGGGAAAACGGATAGGCGGCAATATACCGCTTTAGGCATCGCTCACGAACTCGACGACTTTGGCGTGAATCCGCGGGCTGGAGTAAATTCCACAAATTTGGACCGATACAGCGGCTTCTTTATCGTCAAAAACAGTCTCCTGAAGCTAACCCAGGCCGAAGTGCAACAGTACGATGTTGACTTTGTATTGATGCGTTTTGCTGAGGTGATGCTCAATTACGCTGAAGCTGCAAACGAAACGGGCAGGACGAGCGAGGCGCTGGACATCCTGAAGCAGATCAGGGCAAGAGCCGGTATCGACGCGGGTGCTGATGGTAATTATGGCATCACAGCCAGCAGCCGGCAGCAAATGCGCGAAGCCATTCTGGCCGAGCGTAATATCGAATTTAGCTTTGAAGGGCACCGCTTCTGGGACCTGCGTCGTCTTCGCATGCTCGACCGGCTCGATGGCACCACCAAGCACGGCGTAGAAGCCATCGCGATTAACCCCGACGGAAGCGAAATGCCAATGGGAACCGCACGCGCCAAAGCCGACGACTATGAATTGCAGGAAGATGATTTCAAATACAGCCTGCTTCAGGTACCTCGTTCCGGGGTTAAGGTCAATTCCGTACCCGAACGTTATTACTTTTTCCCGATTCAGGAAAGTGTGATTGATAAAAATCCATCGATCGAACAAAACTCCAACTGGGGCGGCACATTCAACCCCACACTGGAATAATAAACCTTCACAATCCTGCTTCTCAAAGCCCCTGCCCACCGGCAGGGGCTTTGTTCCTTCTTAAGCGAGGCATCCGCAAACCATTGTGACATCAATTGAGTACATCTTCCTTATGATAAACTTACTCCTATCAAAGGGCTGACGGGGACCAAACAGACCCCAGGTTCGGTAATGAGGTCTGTTTGATCCTTTTTTTACGGGCTTCAAGCCCGTCAGAAAACTGCGTTTGATATAAAGAAATTTTAAGCAGATTTCAACCCAGGTTAAGAATGATCTGGGAGGTGGATACTTTGAAAAATGGTAGTACTTTTGATTAATTACAAAGTTCCAGGTTGACGTAAATAAATGAATGGCAATATGAAAAAAGTAACGGGTATTGGAGGTGTGTTCTTTAAGTGCAAGGACCCGCAGCAGATGAAGGACTGGTATCGTACTCATTTGGGCTTGGAAACGGATCAATGGGGGACGAATTTCGAATGGCGGCAAGGTGCAGCACCCGAAGTGAAGGGCTTCACCCAATGGAGCCCGGTAGCGGAGAGTTTCAGTTTTTTTGAACCATCCGATGGGAGCTTTATGATGAACTACCGGGTGGAGAACCTGGAGTGGCTGATTGGCGAATTGAAAAAGGAGGGAGTAACCATTTTGGACACCATTGAAACTTTTAAGTACGGGAAATTTGTCCATATCCTGGATCCGGAAGGAAATAAAGTGGAACTCTGGGAAGCCAATGATGAGGAATATGATAAGATTGTGGAAGGAAGAACGAAGTGACGGTTAGCAGGTGAGGTTCCTTTAAAGCCATTGTCAGCGTTTTCCGTAATTTAAGATTCGGATTAGAACAGGATTGAATAGCAAGAACTAAGTGTCTGCAGGAATTTCAATCTGGAAGGGCATAAAAAAAGGAGGTTAAAAAACCTCCTTTTAATTTGAACTAACTTTCGTTAGCGGTCCGGACGGGACTCGAACCCGCGACCCCATGCGTGACAGGCATGTATTCTAACCAGCTGAACTACCGAACCGTTGTTCCCTTTTGGGAATGCAAATATACAGCGATTTCTGTATTCTGCAACATTTTTTAGAAAAAAAAATCAAATTTCGCTTTCTTTCATTTTCTCTGCATTTTCAGCGAATTGAAGCGCGTCTATAATCTCCTGAATATCACCATCCATAACGTTTGAGAGGTTGTAGAGGGTCAAACCGATACGATGTTCAGTAATTCTTCCTTGCGGGTAATTATAAGTACGGATCTTGGCAGAACGGTCGCCGGTAGATACCATCGTTTTCCGTTTGGCAGCGATATCTCCGTTTTTCTTAACCAGCTCCAGATCGTATAATTTGGAACGGAGCATGTCCATAGCAAGCTCCCGGTTGGCCAGTTGTGAGCGCTCTACCTGACATACCACCACAATGCCGGTAGGTTTGTGGGTAAGTTGTACTTTTGTTTCTACCTTGTTTACGTTCTGACCACCGGCGCCTCCTGAGCGGGAGGTATGGAATTCCACATCGGCGGGGTTGAGGTAAACATCAATTTCTTCAACTTCGGGCAATACGGCTACCGAAGCGGCGGAGGTGTGTACCCTTCCTTGTGTTTCGGTGTCGGGTACGCGTTGTACGCGGTGAACACCCGATTCGTATTTCAGGGTTCCGTAAACGTCTTCACCGGTCACCTTCAGAATAACTTCCTTATAACCTCCGGCGGTTCCTTCGGTTACATCCATGGTTTCGTATCGCCAGCCTTTGGTTTCAAAGTAGCGCGTATACATACGGTAAAGGTCGCCCGCAAACAAAGCAGCTTCGTCGCCGCCGGTTCCGCCGCGGATTTCAATAATGGCGTTTTTAGAATCTTCCGGATCTTTGGGGATCAGCATCAGGCGAACCGTTTCTTCCAGTTCATCCTTCTCCTCCAGCAGCAGGTCAAGCTCTTCTTTGGCCATTTCCAGCAATTCTTTGTCTTTTTCTGTGGCCAGAATTTCTTTGTTATTCTCGATATTGCTGACTACGTTTTTATAAACGTTATACTTTTCAACAATTTTTCCGAGGTCTTTATATTCTTTGTTGAGCTTGGCAAAGCGCTTCATGTCGTTGACTGTAGCGGGATTACTTAGTTCGCGTTCAACCGCTTCCCAGTGCTCTTTTATAGCCTGTAATTTTTGTAACATGGGTGCAAAACTAAGATATTTTATCCATTTTCTTTTATGTCAGATATTCTTTTATCTTTGCAGCATCTATAAGGGGGTGTCCCGGATCGTTCGTATCCGGGGCTGAGATTATACCCATCGGCAGCGTTTGCTTTTCTGAGCGTAACACTGTCGGGGACCTGATCCAGGTAATGCTGGCGTAGGAAATTAAATAAAATAAGAGCAGGGACAACCCTCGTTTCTGCTAAGTTTTATTAAAAAAATCAAGTTACAATGAAAAAGAAAGTTGCAATCATCGCGATTGCTATGCTATTGCCTGTATGGCTATTGGCACAAAATCCTTTATGGGTGAAAGTAAAGGATGAGTACGGGTCTGCCCTAAGCGGGGCTTCGGTCAAGGTGGCAGGGACGGTATTGAGCGGACAAACCAATGCGCAGGGGCAGTTTCGGCTATCAGGGCTCGGCGGGGGTGATTATGTGCTGGAAGTAAGCTTTGTGGGCTTCAAAACCGAGCGGCAAAATTTCAGCGTTCCAAGCAGCCAGGTCCTGGAAGTGGTGCTTTTGGCCGAGAGTTATCTGACCGACGAAGTGATTGTGCAGGCTACCCGGGCCACGGCCAATTCAGCAACCACCTACAAGAATTTATCGAAGGAAGATCTGGAGAAAAATAATTTAGGACAGGAGGTGCCTTATTTGCTGAATCAGACTCCTTCCGTTATTGTGTCGTCGGATGCCGGTAACGGGATCGGCCATACGAGCATTTCCATTCGCGGCAGCGATGCGCAGCGTACAAACGTGACGCTCAACGGGATTCCTTATAACGATCCGGAAAGTTTGGGAAGCTTTTGGGTGAATATGCCCGATTTTGCTTCTTCAGTCGACAATATCCAGATTCAACGCGGGGTGGGGACTTCCACCAATGGTGCGGGGGCTTTCGGGGCGAGCATCAATATTCAAACCAATACGCGTCGCGATACGGCATATGCCGAGCTGGACAATAGTTTTGGATCGTACCAGACGGTTAAGAACTCAGTGCGGTTGGGTACAGGCTTGATTAAGGATAAGTTTAGTTTTGACGGACGGCTTTCTCGGGTGCTGTCGGACGGGTATATGGATAAGGGGGAGGCCGACCGTGCGGCAGATTTAAAATCGTATTTCCTGAGCGCCGCCTGGTATGGCGAATCGAGCCTGTTGCGCGCCAACGTTTTTTCCGGCGTTCAGAAAACGTATCAGGCCTGGAACGGAGTGCCGGAAGAATTGCTGAAAACGGACCGGACGTACAACGAGTTTACTTACAAAGATCAGACGGATAATTATGTGCAGAGCCATTACCAGCTGCTTTATTCCAATTCACTTTCGGATCAATTGCTCTTAAATGGCGCACTGCACTATACCCGGGGCGATGGTTACTACGAAGAATACAGGACTGGTGATAATTTGGGCGACTATAGTTTGCCGGATGTAGTCATCGGCGATGAAGTGGTTTCGGAAACGGATTTGGTGCGTCAGCGCTGGCTGAAAAACGACTTCTACGGAGTTACCTATTCCCTGGCATACAAACCGGAGAATGATCTGAACCTGACACTGGGCGGGGCCTATAATATTTATAAGGGCGATCACTTCGGGGAGATTATCTGGGCGCAATTTGCTTCGAGCGCTATGCCGGGCGATCGCTATTACGACAACGATGCCACTAAAAAGGATTTCAATATCTATGCGAAGGCAGATTACCGCTTCGACCGGCTATCGCTCTTTGCGGATGTGCAATACCGGAACGTAGACTATTCCTACCAGGGGATAAATCGCGATCTGAGTTTATTGCAGCAGGACGTGCAACTGAATTTCTTTAATCCGAAGTTGGGATTGAGCTATGATCTGGATCGTTACGGTATGGTTTATTTGTCGGCAGCGATCGCCAATAAGGAGCCGATCAGAAGGGATTATACGGATTCCTCGCCCGACAGCCGGCCGAAGCCGGAGCGCTTAACCGACATTGAGTTGGGTTACAGGATCGGAACGGCGCGTTACAACGTAGGACTGACAGGTTATGGTATGTTCTATAAAGATCAGCTGGTGAACACAGGCTATATCAATGACGTGGGTTCGGCCGTGCGGGAAAACGTGGATAAAAGTTACCGTGCCGGTTTGGAACTGGATGCCCGCTGGCAGCCCTTCACGAGCTTTACCTGGTCGGCCGCAGCCACATTGAGTCGTAATAAAATTCAAGACTATACTTACTACATGGACGTAGCCGGGTCGGACGAGCAGCAGGTGTTTACCCTGAACGAAACCAATATTGCGATGTCGGCCGGAACCATCCTTTCGAACGAATTTGCCTATGTTCCTTTTAAGCGGACAGAAGTTGCGCTGATTAGCAAATATGTTTCACGTCAGTACCTGGATAATACCTCCAGCCGCAACAAAAGTATTGATCCCTTCTTTACGTCGGATGTACGATTGCGTTATCAGACAGCGGTCAGGGGATTGAAAAACCTGGGGATTACACTTCGCGTGAATAATATTTTCAACGAATTGTATGAGGCCAACGGATATACTTTTGGATATATCAACGAATCGGGTGTGCAGGAAAATTTCAATTATTATTTCCCGCAGGCGACGCGAAATTTTATGCTCGGCCTGAACATGAGCTTCTAGCAGTTTTATAAAATCAATGCAAATCCCGGAATCCTCCCGGGATTTTTGCATTTCGGTCAGAATCACCTATTTTTACAAAAATTTAAGCTTATGTACAAAACTCTTCAACCTGTTTTACAGAAAGAAATTGCTGAAATTAAAGAAGCAGGACTTTATAAAAAGGAACGTGTTATTATCACACCCCAAGGTGCGGAGATCAAAGTTGAAGGGGGGCAGGAAGTGATTAACTTTTGCGCAAATAACTATTTAGGTTTGTCGTCACATCCGAAGGTCATTGAAGCGGCTAAGGCTGCCATGGATTCGCATGGTTACGGACTGTCCTCGGTTCGCTTTATCTGTGGTACGCAGGATATTCACAAAGAACTGGAAGCAAAGCTTTCGAATTTTCTGGGTACAGAAGATACCATACTTTATGCCGCGGCTTTTGACGCCAATGGCGGTGTATTCGAACCGCTTTTTGGGGCGGAAGATGCTATCATCTCGGATGAGTTGAATCACGCGTCTATTATCGATGGAGTACGTTTGTGTAAGGCGCAGCGCTTCCGCTATAAGCACAATGATATGGCCGACCTGGAAGCGCAACTTCAGGCTGCGGCAGGCACGCGCCACCGGATTATCGTAACCGACGGGGCATTCTCGATGGACGGTACCATTGCGCAGCTGGATAAAATTTGCGACTTGGCCGATAAATACGAGGCTCTGGTGATGATCGATGAATCGCATTGTACCGGTTTCCTCGGAAAAACGGGTCGCGGAACCCATGAATATTGCGGTGTCATGGATCGGATCGACATCATTACCGGAACGCTAGGAAAAGCCTTGGGGGGTGCCTCCGGTGGTTTTACTTCAGGAAAGAAAGAAATTATCGACCTTCTGCGTCAGCGGTCACGCCCTTATTTGTTCTCCAACACGCTGGCTCCGGCCATTGCTGGCGCTTCGGTGGCGGTTCTGGACATGCTGAGTGAGGCAACTGAGCTTCGCGATAAGCTGGAAAACAACACCCGTTACTTCCGGGAGAAAATGACGGAAGCTGGTTTTGATATTCCATCGGGGGAACATCCGATCGTACCGGTGATGCTCTACGATGCCAAGGTGGCCCAGGAATTTGCCGCCCGGATGCTTGAGGAGGGAATTTATGTCATCGGCTTTTACTTCCCGGTGGTACCGAAGGGTAAAGCCCGGATACGGGTACAGGTTTCAGCAGCGCATGAAACGGCGCACTTGGACAAGGCCATTGCAGCGTTTAAAAAAGTAGGAACCGAACTGGGAGTAATATAACGATGAATATACAAGAAAAAATAGACCAGTTCAGCGCTGAAATCAATCAGTTTACGGCCGTGGGGCCGGAGGATGCCGAAGCTTTTCGATTGAAGTTTCTGGTAAACAAGGGAATTGTACGCGCTTTGTTTGAAGAGTTTAAAACGGTATCCGTGGAAGAGAAGCGGGTACTCGGGCAGGTGTTGAATCAGTTTAAGCAACTGGCTGAATCGAAGCATAAGGATATGCTGGACAAGTTGAGTGAAAAAGAAGGCGCCTCAGGGGGTAACGAAAAAGACCTGACCCTGCCGGGAAATGGCTTTGCGTTGGGATCGCGTCATCCACTCTCGCTGGTTCGAAAGGAAATTATTGAAATATTTAAGAAGCAGGGCTTTATTGTCGCTGAAGGGCCGGAGATAGAAGACGACTGGCATAATTTCAGTGCACTGAACTTCCCTGAAGAGCATCCCGCGCGCGATATGCAGGATACCTTCTTTATTGAGAAGAAGGTGGGAAATGATATCGCGCTGCGCACACACACTTCCTCAGTTCAGGTAAGGATGATGGAGATGGGGAAGCCGCCTTTCCGTGCTATTATGCCGGGAAGGGTATACCGAAACGAGGCGATTTCGGCGCGTGCGCACTGTTTCTTCCATCAGGTAGAAGGTTTGTATGTCGATGAAAACGTTTCTTTTGCCGATCTGAAGCAGACCTTGTACTATTTCGTGCAGGAGCTTTATGGTGTCGATACGAAAGTTCGTTTCCGGCCATCTTATTTTCCTTTCACCGAACCTTCGGCTGAAATGGACATTTCCTGCTCCATTTGCAAGGGCTCGGGTTGCACCATGTGTAAGGGAAGCGGATGGGTTGAGATTCTGGGTTGCGGTATGGTGGATCCAAATGTATTGGAAAACTGTGGAATCGACAGCAAGAAATACAGCGGCTTTGCCTTTGGTATGGGTATAGAGCGGATCACGAACCTGAAATACGAGATTAAGGATTTACGCTTATTTTCTGAAAATGATATTCGTTTCCTAAAGCAATTTGAGGCTGAGCTGATTTAATTATGGAAGCAGATAAGGTTAAGGCTTGCATTCAGGATTCTGCCAGGGAGCTCTTCAGGCGATATGGTTATAACAAAACCAACGTCAGCGAGATTGCCCGCAATGCGAAAGTTGCCAAGGCGACGATATATAAGCATTTTGAAAGCAAGGAGATGATTCTGCACGCCATATTGATGGAGTATATCCGCAAAAGTGTGAAGGATATCATCACCAAATCGGAAAAGGATTTGGACCTGGCAACCTACCTGAGTAATCTGATTCTGAGGGTAAGCCGGCTATCGTATACCATTTGCAATGAATTTGTAGGATGGGATTTCATCCGCGAATCGGCCAACGCGCAGGAATACCTGAAAACCCTTTCTGACGATCTCGAAAACCTGCTTATCCAGTCTTTTCAGGAAAGCGAAGTGGTTAGCCTGCCCCTGGAGAACCTTCGCTTTCTTTTAAATTCCAGCAAGAGCATTGTGTTTTCTTTTGCTTTTACTTCCGTTAGTGTAGCCGATGTGCGGAAGAACTTTGTTTCCTTTCAGAATGAGATGCTGCCATTTTTAGTGAAGGCGGCTATAGCATAAGTCTTTTTATGCGTATTTTTGCAAAACATGAGAAAAACGTTTCGGGAAAAGGTCCGCATTGAGAATGTGGAGGTTATTGATATTGCGGAGGGCGGCAAGGGAGTTGGTAAAACTGACGATCTGGTTATTTTTATCCAGAATGCCATTCCGGGCGATGTCGTCGATATAGAAATCCAAAAAAAGAAAAAGAATCTGGCCGAAGCCAATGTGACGGCCCTAAAGCAGGCCTCGCCTTATCGGACCGAGGCATTTTGCAAACATTTCGGGGTTTGCGGAGGATGCAAGTGGCAGAATATGGATTATGGAGCACAGCTTCTCTACAAACAGAAAAGCGTGGAGAATGCGCTGTCCAGAATCGGAAAAGTGGATACTTCGCAAATGGAAGAAATTCTTCCTTCAGAGCAAACAACCTACTACCGCAATAAGCTGGAATACACGTTCTCCAATCAGCGCTGGCTGACACAGGAGGAAATAAACAGCACCGAGGAGTTTGAAAGAAACGCCCTGGGTTTCCATATCCCACTTCGCTTTGATAAAATATTAACCATCGATCATTGCTATCTTCAGGCAGAACCGTCCAACAGTGTGCGGAATTCGCTGAGTGACTTCGCGATCCGGAAGGGTATCAGTTTCTATGATCTTCGCCGGCATGAGGGTGCACTGCGTAATCTGGTGATCCGCAATACGTCTATCGGGGAACTGATGGTCATTGTGGTGTTTGCCTATCCGGAAAACGACGATATTCAGCAAGTGATGGGCTTTTTGCAGGAATCCTTTCCCGAGATTACCTCGCTGCTTTACATCGTAAATCAAAAGAAAAACGATACCATTTTCGATCAGGACATCGAAATCTTCGCGGGCCGCGATCATATCTTCGAGGAAATGGGTAAACTGAAGTTTAAGATAGGCGCCAAATCATTCTATCAGACCAATTCTCTGCAGGCGCATGAGCTGTATAAAGTGGCACGGGACTTTGCAGGCCTGACCGGCGACGAACTGGTATACGATCTGTACACAGGTGCGGGAACGATTGCCAACTTCCTCGCTAAGGACGCCAGAAAGGTGATCGGCGTAGAGTATGTTCCTACGGCAATCGACGATGCGCGGATTAACTCGGCCATCAACGGCATTCGGAATACCGATTTCTATGCCGGTGATATGAAGGACATTCTGAACGATGATTTTATTTCCGCAAACGGTCGCCCGGACGTGATTGTAACCGATCCGCCCCGGGCGGGCATGCATCCGGATGTGGTGGCCAAGTTATTGCAAATCGAAGCTCAAAAGATTGTTTACGTTAGCTGCAATGCCGCTACGCAGGCCCGTGATCTGGAAATTTTAGCAAACAAATACGAAGTGCAACGCATTAAACCCGTAGATATGTTCCCGCATACCCAGCATGTGGAGAACGTGGTTTTACTGACCTTCAAAAATACGTAACATATGGATCTGCAGGATTTACTAAAACCCGCTGATGGTAAAAGGGAGAAGAGCGAAAGTCCGTTAAAGAGTTTAAAGGCTGACCTCGACTTTTATAAGGAGGCAATTGAAGAGGTTGCTTCGGATATGATCAGCCAGGAATATAGCAGTTACCCCATCTTTGTTGCCCACCAGCACGAGGTGAAGGTAGGCGAGGTCATCCTCGACCGGGAGGAATTGGGCACAGCCTGGACCATTCAGGCTTCCAGTCTGGAAGAGTTTGTGCAGGTGGGTATTGTTCAGCCAGAGAAGAAGAAGCGCTTTATCGAGACCTTCAAAGATCCTTCGAAGTTCATGTGCCTTTTTGTGATTGTTCCGGAAGGTGCGAACTTTGTTTTCTATCCCTACGCCTGAATTCGCTGACGGATGAGTTACTTTAACTTTGAAACGCCTGGAAGTCCGGCAACCGACGAATACTTTATGCGGGAGGCGCTGAAAGAGGCGCGAACGGCGCGCGATCTGGACGAAGTACCGATCGGTGCGGTTATTGTGTCGAATAACCGGGTCATTGCCCGGGGGCACAACCTGAGTGAACAGTTGAACGACGTGACTGCGCATGCCGAGATGCAAGCCTTTACCGCTGCTGCCAACTATATCGGAGGCAAGTACCTCCAACAATGCACACTTTATGTAACCCTGGAGCCTTGCGTGATGTGTGCAGGTGCGGCTTTTTGGACTCAGATAGGAAGGGTGGTTTATGGTGCCAAGGATGAAAAGCGGGGTTATTCGCGACTTGGGGCCAGGGTTCTGCACCCGAAAACGACGATTATCTCGGGGGTTCTGGAAGATGAGTGTGCCGACTTGCTTCGTGTCTTTTTCCAGGCCAGGCGGTAGGGGAATGATGATATTCCTTTGACTTAAAAACGAAACAATTCTGCAATTTTCTCGTTATATTTGTTCATTACTCATTCTAAAAATTAATACATTATGGCATTTGAACTACCGGCGTTACCGTACGCCTCTAACGCTTTAGAACCCCATATTGATGCTGAAACCATGGAGATTCACCATGGTAAACACCATCAGGCATATGTTGACAATCTAAATAAGGCTATTGAAGGAACCGATGCTGCGCAGCTGTCACTGGAAGAAATTATTAAAAATATTTCTTCGTATGGACCGGCGGTGCGAAATAATGGTGGCGGGCACTACAATCACTCTTTATTTTGGACTGTTCTTTCTGAAAATGGCGGAGGACAGCCTACAGGTGAGTTGGAAACGGCCATCAATGAAGCTTTCGGATCGTTCGACGAGCTGAAAAAAGAATTGCAGAATGCCGGCGCGACCCGCTTTGGTTCCGGATGGTCATGGCTGATCGTTGATGAATCGGGCAAATTAAAGGTCACCTCAACCCCGAATCAGGATAATCCTTTGATGGATGTTGCGGAAGTAAAAGGAACACCGATTTTCGGTATCGACGTTTGGGAGCACGCTTACTATTTGAAGTATCAGAACAAACGTCCGGCCTACCTGGAAGCAATCTTTAATGTGGTCGACTGGGATGCAGTAGCAACCCGATACAGTAAAGCAAAACAATAGAGGTTTAATCTTTGATATAACGGCGATGGTGTAAAAACAGCATCGCCGTTTTTTGTTTAACAGATATGGAAATGATGAAAGCAATGGTTCTTCATGGGATAAAGGAACCATTGAAGATGGAGGAAGTAGCTATACCTTCCTTGCAGGAAGATGAAGTATTGGTGAGGGTGAAAGCGGCTGCCTTCAACCGCCGCGATTGGTGGATACAGCAGGGGCTTTATGCGGGGCTGAAGTATCCTATTATTCTGGGTTCTGACGGAACGGGTGTGGTAGAGCGGCTGGGTTCGGACAGGCATCAAAAGTGGATGGGCAAATCGGTGATTATCAATCCGGCAAACCATTGGGGGCCTCAAGAGACGTTTAAAAGTGATAGGTTTTCGATTTTGGGACTGCCCGAGGATGGTACCTTCGCGCAATATGTGAAAGTCAATGTTCATAACCTGTACGACCTTCCCCGGCATCTTTCCTTTGAGGAGGCCGCAGCGGTTCCTCTGGTCGGATTAACCTCCTACCGGGCTTTGTTTTCCCGTGCCCGCCTCCGGGAAGGAGAGAAAGTCCTGATTGCAGGGGTAGGAGGTGGAGCATCAAGTATGGCCCTGCTTTGGGCGAAGGCCGCTGGCGCGAAGGTTTACGTCACGTCCGGTTCGGCCGATAAAATTAAGAAAGCCAAAGCTCTTGGAGCTATTGACGGAGTAAACTATCGGGACGAGAACTGGGGAAAGGAATTGAAAACACTTGCCGGTGGTTTTGATGTGATATTGGACAGTGCACTGGGCGAGGGTTTTACAACTTTGCCGGAGGTGGCCAACCCTGGCGGACGGATCGTATTCTTCGGTGGTACGGCCGGCGATTTGCCGACGCTGAACGGTCGGATAATTTTCTGGAAGCAACTGAGTTTGCTGGGAACGACCATGGGATCGGATGCCGACTTCAAAGCGATGCTCGATTTTTTAAATGAACATCAGATTAAACCGATCATCGACTCGGTTGTCGATTGGGAATATGCGGAGGAGGCCATGCGGAAAATGGACGATTCGAGACAGTTTGGGAAACTCATTTTAAAATTATGAAAAGTAAACCAGAGTATTTAACTAAGTGTTTTTCGTTGTCAGCCGTGTTTTTAGTGGTTGCGTTATTGCTGAGCGCCTGTGCGTCAGGTGCTGGGAGAGAGCGAAACAAGGCGAAGGCGATTGATAAAAGCGAGGAGCCAGATGCCTTTCTGCCTGGCAGGTCCGACGGGGGAATGGATACGGCCACCTTTGCTGCCGGATGTTTCTGGTGCGTAGAAGCGCAATTTTTAGAACTTGCTGGCGTTGAAAGTGTAGAGCCAGGCTATACCGGAGGCCGGACGAAGAACCCGACCTACGAGCAGGTGGTTACCGGCCGCACCGGGCACGCCGAGGCTATACAGATTGTGTATCATTCGGATAGCCTGAGCTATGACGAATTGCTGGAGGCCTTTTTTGTGGCACACGATCCGACACAGCTGAACCGGCAGGGCAATGATATAGGAACGCAGTATCGATCGGCGATCTTCTATCACAATGCCGAGCAACGCGACCTTGCGCAATATTACCTTCAGACCCTGAACGAAAAAAAGGTGTATCGCATGCCGATCGTCACACAACTGGGCCCTCTGGAGGTGTTTTATGAGGCGGAGGACTACCACAAGAATTACTATGCCCTGAATCGGAGCAACCCTTATTGTGTGCAGGTGATTGCTCCTAAACTGGAAGAATTCAAAAAAGTATTTGCCGAGAAACTCAAGAAATAGCTAGTCGATCTGTACAAGCTCCTTCTTCTTCTGGTTCTTGAATTTTTCGGGGACAGCACTCAGGATTTCTTTTGAAAGTAAGGAGATAGCCCGCTGTTTGAGGAAGTTTTTGGTGGTTACCAGCGATATTTCACGTGCAGGCTCCGGGGCTTTGAACATCCGTACACGTGCTCGCTGCTCTTCATTGAATTCAAGGATGCTAAGCTCAGGCAGGATGGTTACGCCGGAATTGGTATCAACCATGCGTTTTAACGTTTCGACACTTCCGGTGTTGTACTCGAGCGACTCATGCGGATGCATCAGCCGCCTTTTCTGACAGATATTTAAAACCTGATTCCGCATGCAATGGCCTTCGTTAAGGAGCCAGAGTTTTTCACTCAGCAAATCGGTGGAAGTGACGGTCGACTTAAGCATCAGCGGGCTGTCGGCTGAGAGGTAGGCAACAAAGTTCTCGTAAAAAAGCGGATGTTCGGTAAGTTCGTTGTCGTCTAGCGGGGTAGAGAGGATTCCGCAATCGAGCAATCCGCTCTTGAGTTCCTGGACCACCTTGGTAGTGGTCGATTCCCAGATCTGGAGCTTGAGTTTGGGGTACTTTTCCATAAAGGAACCCAAAATGCTGGGGAGTATATAGGGGGCGAGTGTTGGGATAACGCCCACGCGGATTTCGCCGCCGATCTCGTCTTTGGTCTCTGTAATGAGTTCTTTAATTTTGTCGCTCTCTTTGATCACGATCCGCGCCTGATTGATAATGGCTTTTCCAAGATCGGTGGCAAGTACCGGCTGTTTGCTGCGGTCAAAGATGCGAATGCCCAGGGATGCTTCCAGCTTTTGAATTTGCATGCTGAGGGTGGGTTGGGTGACGAAGCATTTTTCTGCTGCCATCACAAAACTTTTGTAAGTATCGACTGCTATAATGTATTCCAATTGGACGAGTGTCATGCTGTGTTTTTGTAGCTAAATATAAAGAAAAATGGCCTGGATTCACTTTATATTTTTTTTGCTACTTTTGTTTGGTTAATTCATCGCACAGGGTTCATGAAGAAAAACAGATTCTATATATTCTTGCTTTTTTTGACGCTTGGTCTCTTCACGGCCTGCGAGCGCAATGACGATGAACCGTTACTTCCCAAAACGCCCATTTCCCGTTTGTATGTGTCCTTTTCGGAGGTAGACACCAGTGATTTGGATAATCCCGCCAGAAATATTGCAGTATTTGATCCCTTTACGGTCGAGGATTTTGGGACCCCTGACGAATATACCACGGCGGTTCTGGAGGGAGCAGGGATTTATTTCGATCCTTTCGCCGGAAGAGTTTTCCAGGGCAGCTTCCAGAACCAGACGATCACGCATTATTCCGTAACTGCTCAGGGATCTATTGGAACCGGGGCCACCTCTTTCCGCGACTCGACTTTGCTTTCTCAACGCGATCTTGCTTATGATCACGATTCCAAGAACTTGTATGTAAGCGACAACCTGGCGGGGAGTGTTTCGGTTTATGCCCAGGCGCTGAACCGGAACGGACAGATACGTGCGAACAAGAAATTTGAATTCGGCGGACAGCCCTGGGGATTGCACCTTCAGGCGGACAGCTCGGGCACAAGAAGCCTTTTTATTGCGCTTGCAGGTGCCGCGCGGCAAGTTTACTTACTGGAGGATATTAATGCGATCGATTCGGGTGAGGTAACCAGTGGGGAGCGAACCACCATTTCCGGAGCCAGTGACCTTCGGGGAGTCGCTTATTCAGCGGAGCTGGATCTACTGGCGGTAACCGATTTTGGTTCGGGGAAAGTGTATATGATTGAGAATGCACGCCAGCAGCTACGGTCCGGAGGAAGCGTAACCCCCACACGAACGCTCTCAGGGGCCCAGACTCAGCTGGAGAGCCCGATCGACGTCGAGATCGATAGCCGTTCAGACAGACTCAAGCTGTATGTGATTGATCGTGCAGCTAAGAAATTGTTGCGTTTCAAAATCGCCGACAACGGGAACCAGGAACCTGAGGCTGTTTACGATTTCCAGTTGACGCCGGTTTCTATCCATATTGATGTTCGTTGATCAGGGACAGCAATTTTTCAATTTCCATGGCCTTCTGGCTGATTCGGTTTTTTTCATAATAATCCAGTAAATTCCGGAGGGCACGACCCACGATGGCCAGGTTGTTACAGGGTTGGAAAAATGCCGGGTACACGGGTAGTTTCAGCTGCTTCAGAAAGGACAATACGTCGTGTCTTCCAAAAATCTGACCGCGGTTAAATGCATTGATATAAAAAAGCACTTCTTGTTCATCGGGTCCGTTCTCGTGGCTGGTATAGGCGAGAATAAAATGTTGCGGCAAGTTGACGCCATAGACTTGCATATCCAGCTTTTGGGCGACGATGCTGTATACACAGGCCAGCAAAATGGGATTGCCCTTCCGTGTTTCAAGGACCTGGCCGATAAATGAATTTTGCGGGTTATTATAGTTCCGGGTATTGCCCGAAAAACCCAGTGTTTGGTAAAAGACGGAGTTGAAAATGCGAACTTTTTCTACGGGTGTCAGCGAATAGGGCATCTGGAACCAGATCTCTCTTTTAATGGCTTCGATATCATTGATAATTTTTTGTTCATCGGCATCGGGGTACTGGTATTTGTGGATGATTATCAGACCTTGAAGCAGATCGAACGATCCGCTTAGGGTCCATAACTCCAGTTCTCGGTATACTTGATTGAACTGAATTTTATGCACCAGTTCTTCAATGCGCTCCTGCTGCAAATGATTGAACGACTGTTCCCAGGCTTTCTCAAGGGGACTGATTGCAACTTCTCCAAGTTCCAGAAGTTTTTCCTCGACATGTTTGAATATTTCCTGATCGGGATCGTCCAGGAGTTGAATCAAGGATGTTATTTCTCTGTTATTATCCATAAACACTGATCGAATGGCTATCAATGATAAATAAGGCGAATTTACGAATAATTGTTTTCTCTTTTGAGCGAAGCCGTATCTTTGAATGATGGCAAATGTGCGTTTTTTTTTAGATTACCTGCTTCACGTGTTGAAGGCTAACAGCAGGCACGGTGTTCACTCTCCGTTTGTCTATCGTTTGGTCGACACTGTCATCTACGATTTCTCACCGAAGGAGTACCAGATACCCCTGGAAGAATTGCGCGGGAAATTGAAAACGGACAGCCGGAATCTGATGATTGAAGATTTAGGAGCAGGCTCGATGCTGAAGCGAAGCCACGAGCGGAAAGTGAGCGATCTTGCCAGAAATGCGCTTAAGCCAAAGCGTGTAGCTGCTTTGATAGCCCGGTTGGCCGCCGAATTCAGGCCCAGTTCAATCATCGAGCTAGGAACATGTCTGGGTTTGACGAGCCTCTATTTGGCAAAAGCGAGCCCGGCCTCGCGATTGATTACTGTGGAGGGATGTAGACAGACCGCGGGGGTTGCCCGGGAAAATTTTTCCAAATTCCGAGTACCGATTGACTTAAGAGTCGGCAATTTTGACGAGGTTTTCCCGCAGATCCTGGAAGAGTTGCCTGAAGTCGATTTTCTATTTATTGACGGCAATCATACACGGGAGGCCACCCTGCGCTATTTCGAGATGGCGCTTGCCAAATCGCACCCGGAAACGATTTTGATTTTCGATGACATTTACTGGAGCGAAGGGATGAAAGAAGCCTGGCGAACCATTAAAAGTCATCCGAAAGTTCGCGTAACCGTAGATCTCTTCTACATAGGCCTGGTCTTTTTTAAGAGCGGTCAGGAAAAAGAGGATTTTCGTATCCGGTTTCTCTGATCAGAAGGCCTGGCCCAAGGCAAGATAGAAACCGCCCTGCCGGCTTTCCCCTGCTTTCTTCTCTCCGATGGCATAATCGAAGCGTATACTGGAATGATGTTCGAGGTCGAAAAAGTATCGGACACCCCCTCCGCCTGCCAGCTTAAGTTTCGAGAGATCGATGCTGTTCCAGTAGACCGTTCCGGCGCCGAAAAAAGCTGCCAGACCGATTCGAGGGTGCAAGCGGTAGCGGAGTTCGGACTGCATAGCCAGGTAATTCTCGTCGCGGTAACGGCCCTGGTAATAGCCGCGCATCATTTCGTCGTTTCCGAGTTGCGGCGTCAGATAAAAAGGTGTGTTTTCCGAGAGAACCGTTTCAAGAATTCCCTGTATTCCCAGCGTTAATCGGTCGTGCAAAGGTACAAAACCTCTCAGGTCGACAGAAAGAAGGCTTCCTGTGAAGTTTTCTGCGCCCCAGAAGTTGGGAGCATAAGCGTATTTAGCCCGGCCATATGCACCTTTTGTGGTCTCGGTGTTGGAGTTTCGGCTGTCGTACGATTGAGAGAGTCCGAAGGCCAGGTAACGTCCTCCGGCGGCTCCTTTAAGCGAGGGAGCGGTAAAATAACTTCCATCGTCCTGCAAATAATCGAAATTCTCGTAAAGCATGTTCAGGCCCCCGTAATATCGAGGCAAAAGTTTCTTTTCGGCCTCCAGGTTGATTTGAAAGAATTTCTGGATGATAACCTGTTTGTCGGCCGCCAGCGTTTCATCGCCAAGTCCGTAAAAGTTAAATGGATATTTTTTATAACGGATCGCCGCGATGTAGTGATACGCATTGCCGGTGGTCCAAAGGTCGCTTTCCAGTTTCAGGTTTACCTGCTTTTCAGTGGTGAAACTTACAACTGAATTGATACTGGAGGTGAAAATGCTGGTGTCGCTCCGGTCGGTATAGAAATTATACATTCCCGTAGCTCCAAATTCGAGGCCGGTTTCCTGAGCGTATCCGAGCACTGGTAAAAACAGGACGGAGGCGGAACGTGTTGAATCTGCAGTGCTCGATGTGAAGCGTTTGATAAGAGGGTGGTCCCAGATTTTTTGAGCCTGGGCTTGCTGCCCGAAACAAACGGCAATCAAAAAAAGTAGAACGGAGCTGCGTAGCGTTTTCATGCAGGGCAAAGGTAGGAATTGTGGGTTATAAGATTACCGTATTTATCGCTAACTTTGGCGTTCAAAATTCATTTCTTAATTGTTTCTTATGGAAAGAGGTCCGATTTCTCAGTTTATTGAAAAAAACTACTTGCATTTTAATGCTGCCGCTTTGATGGATGCTGCAAAAGGTTACGAAGCGCACCTGGACGAGGGGGGTAAGATGATGATCACCCTGGCCGGTGCGATGAGTACGGCCGAACTGGGCATTTCGCTGGCGGAAATGATACGTCAGGATAAAGTGTCGATTATTTCCTGTACCGGCGCGAACCTGGAAGAAGATATTATGAACCTGGTGGCTCACTCACACTACAAGCGGGTTCCCAATTACCGCGATTTGAGTCCGCAGGAAGAGTGGGATTTGCTTGAAAACCATTATAACCGTGTAACGGATACTTGTATTCCTGAGGAGGAAGCCTTTCGTCGTTTGCAACAGCATATTCAGAAGATATGGAAAGATGCGGAAGCCGCCGGAGAACGTTATTTTCCACACGAGTACATGTACAAAATGCTGAACAGCGGTGTGCTGGAGCAGTACTATGAAATTGATCCGAAGAATTCATGGATGCTGGCTGCTGCAGAGAAAAACCTTCCGATAGTGGTTCCAGGCTGGGAAGATTCGACTATGGGAAACATTTTCGCATCGTATGTGATTAAAGGTGAGCTGAAGGCATCTACCACCAAAAGCGGTATTGAATACATGCAGTTTTTGGCCGACTGGTACATCAAGAATTCGGGTGGAAAAGGATTAGGCTTTTTTCAGATTGGCGGTGGTATCGCAGGTGATTTCCCGATTTGTGTAGTCCCTATGCTGTATCAGGATCTGGAAATGGAAGAAATTCCATTCTGGAGCTACTTCTGTCAGATCTCCGATTCTACCACTTCATACGGATCGTATTCCGGGGCCGTTCCTAACGAAAAAATAACCTGGGGGAAACTGGATATTCATACTCCGAAATTTATTGTAGAGTCGGATGCAACCATCGTAACTCCTCTTATTTTCGCCTGGTTATTAAAACAATAAAAAACAAATAAAAGGATGTGGATGTTTGATAAATGCTTTTCCACATCCTTAAAAAAACATTCATACCGATCAATTAAGGCTCTTTTTCTGTTAATTTAGAACAATTATAAATTAGTAAATTAGGTCACCAAATTGTCAGGTATACACTAATTAGTTATACTTTTGTCTTTTGAGTCCGAAGCCTGGGTTCTGCAGGCAGAGGGCAATTTCAATTTGTCAAACTATATATCGTATAAAACTCTCAAAATGAGAAACATCTCTTTATTTTTTAGACGTGTTGCAAGTTCACTAATCCTAGTGACGACACTCAGTATGGCATCGTTGGTTGTGCAGGCGCAGGATATCAAAGAGGGTGAGTCGCTGTTCAAAACGAACTGTGCCGCGTGTCACGGTGTAGACCGTGCGGTGATTGGTCCGGCGCTGAAAGGAACCACTGAGCGTCACGATCAGGAATGGTTGATTTCCTGGGTTAAGAATTCGCAGGCGCTGATTGCATCTGGTGATCAAACGGCTGTTGCACTTTTCGAGGAGTGGAACAAGAGCATGATGCCTCCTTTCCCTACTTTGAGTGACGAGCAAATCATCAATATCCTTGCTTATGTAGAGGCTGACCCGGCTACAGGCGATCCGGCCAGCACGGATAAGGCTGCCGGCGGAAGCGGTGGCTCGGCAGATAGCGGCGATGTAAGTAATTTCATGTTCGGAGGATTGGTCGTGGTGTTGATCATCGCATTTCTGGTAATCCTGGTTTTGAACCGTGTCATTCGTACGCTCGACCGTATTATCCTGAGAAATCAGGAAATCATTCTTGCTCAGGCCGAAGAAGAAGAAGAACCTGAATCGGGAACGGATAAACTGGTTGCTAAGGTTAAGCGTCTGTCTAAGAATAAAAAACTGGTATTTTTCGTCTTGTTAGGCGTGGTAGCCATTTTAGCTACTACCGGATGGAATGTCATGTGGAACGTAGGTGTACACGACGGCTACCAGCCGGTGCAGCCGATTAAATTCTCTCACCAGTTACATGCCGGTGTCAACCAAATCGACTGTCAGTATTGCCACAGCGGTGCAGCAACATCGAAGAATGCTTCGATTCCATCCCTGAACGCCTGTATGAATTGCCATAATTATGTAACGGCAGAAGAGAAATACGGTGGTCAGCCATCACCTGAAATCCAGAAGATCTGGAATGCGATCGACTGGGATCCTGAAACCCGTACCTACGGAGACGATCCAAAACCCGTAGAGTGGATCCGTATACATAATCTTCCTGATTTGGCTTACTTCAATCACTCGCAACATGTAACGGTTGCCGGCATCGAATGTCAGCGCTGCCACGGTCCGATTGAAACCATGGAAGAGGTTTATCAGTACTCACCCCTGACCATGAAATGGTGTATTGAATGTCACCAGGAAACAGAAGTGAATGCAAAAGACAATGCTTACTATGACCAGTTAATTGCAGCTCACGATAAGTTGAAGAACGGTGAGAAAATTACTGCTGCTGTTCTCGGTGGTCTGGAGTGTGGTAAATGTCATTATTAATAATCAATACGTAGAAATACGATTATATAAAGCTTAAATGGATAGCAACAAAAAATACTGGAAAGGTTTAGAGGAATTACAACAGACTCCTGCTTTTGTTGAAAGCAAGACTGCTGAATTTAACGAAAATATCCCTATTGAGAACGTTTTAAACGAAGCCGGTTTAAGCACGAAAACGCCTCGTCGCGACTTTCTGAAAGCCCTCGGCTTTGGGGTGGGTGCAGTAACCTTGGCTGCCTGTCAGCGTACTCCTGTTCATAAATCTATTCCTTACATCATAAAGCCCGAAGAAATTACTCCGGGAGTAGCTAATTACTATGCCTCGAGTTACAAGGGGCAGAGTCTGATTGTTAAGACTCGCGAGGGGCGTCCGATTTTTGTGGAAGCCAACCCGAACGCCGTATTCGCCGGAAACGGGGTAAGTCCGGCTACGCAGGCTTCAGTCCTTGACTTGTACGATATGTCCAAGCTGAAAGGACCACGTGCCGGGAACGAGAATATATCCTGGGAGGATCTTGACAAGCGAGTTGTTTCTGCATTGACAGCTGCGGCGGGTGCAGGAAGACAGATCCGAATTGTTTCTTCAACAATCAACAGCCCGTCGGCTCTGTCAGCAATCAACCAGTTCATAGCAAAATATCCTACCGCACAGTTAGTTCAGGTAGACGCTGTATCATACAGTGGTATTTTAAAAGCCAATGAGCAAAGCTTCGGAAAGGCTGCGGTACCTCAGTACCGGTTCGACAATGCTGATGTGATTGTCAGCGTGGGCGCCGACTTCCTTGGTAGCTGGCTCGATTCCATCGAGAATACGCGCCAGTATATGCTGAACAGAAATCACAAGTCCCTGCAAAGTGGCCGCATGTCGCGCCATATTCAGTTCGAAAGCGGATTGAGTCTGACGGGATCTAATGCTGATGTTCGGGTAACTATTAAACCTTCGGAAGAAGGAGCTTTGTTGATCTCGTTATACAATGAGTTAACTGGAGCTTCGTTGCCGAACGGACTGAGCAATAATGCCAAGGCCCTGACAGCGGTAAAGCTGGTTGCAAAAGAATTAGGCCAGTCGAACGGAAAAGCCTTATTGGTTTCAGGTTCGAACGATGTTACGATCCAGTCGCTGGTGAATGCGATCAACGTACAACTGGGAAGTTATGGATCAACCATTGATCTGGATAATGCGTCTAACCTTTACAAAGGAGATGACAGTGCTTTTGCACAATTTGTCAGAGACGCCAACGGTGGTTTAATCGATGTTGCTTTCTTCCTTGACACCAACCCTGTTTACGATTACTTCGATAAAGAAGCAATCGAATCAGCTTTGTCTAAAATTAAATTTAAAGTTTCTTTCGCCGACCGCGAAGATGAGACAGCTTCACTGGCGACAGTGATTGCACCTTCCAATACGTATCTGGAATCGTGGGGTGATGCAGAACCTTATGCAGGTTATTTTACGCTCGTTCAGCCTACGATCAATTCTATCTTTGATACCCGCCAATACGAACAAAGTTTGTTGGCCTGGACGGGCGATACCAGCAGCTATCACGATTATGTCAAGGCATACTGGGAAGCGAATATTATCCCTGCGGGTCAGAATTGGTTTGATGTTCTTCAGCAGGGCTTTGTGTATCGCGGAACCCGGGGAGGATCAGCAAAATCTGCCGCTGTTTCAGCTGCCAGCCTGGCACAGACCATCGGGACGCAGAGCAAAGCTATTGCCAAAGACGTAGAAGTTCAGCTATATCAAAGCTCGGGGATTGGCGATGGTAAGCAAGGAAACAATGCCTATTTGCTGGAATTACCTGATCCGATATCAAAGGTTACCTGGGATAACTATGTGGCCATCGAACCCCGCTATGCCGAGTCGTTGGGATTAGGCATCAATGATCTGGTGGAAGTCAAAGCCGACAATGGCTATACCGTTACGCTTCCAGTCTTGTTGCAACCGGGACACGTCGCCGGAGCGGTTTCGATAGCCGTTGGTTATGGAAGAAACAAAGCCGGTAAGGCTGGAAACGATGTTGGAAAGAACGCCTACCCGTTTGCCCGTTTTGTAAATGGAACGGTTCAGTTCACCAACTCGGTGAAATTAAGCAAAGCGTCGGGTTCGTATGAACTTGCTCAAACCCAGACGCACCAGACGATCGAAGGCCGGAACATTATCCGGGAGACTTCTTTCGCCAATTATAAGGAAAATCCTGCTCATGGAAGCGGAAATACCGGACACAAACATAAGACTTACGACCTGTGGAATAAGTACGAACAACCCGGACATAGCTGGGTAATGGCGATCGACTTGAACGCATGTACCGGTTGTGGTGCTTGTATCGTAGCCTGTAACGTAGAAAATAATATACCGGTGGTAGGTCGTGACGAAGTGCGTCGCAGACGGGAAATGCACTGGATCCGTATCGATCGTTATTATAGCTTTGACAACGGTGACCAGTCGCTAACCCGCGAAGACGATATAAACGACCTCGAGAATATAGGGGAGGTCTCGGTAGTGCATCAGCCAATGCTTTGTCAGCACTGCGACCATGCTCCATGTGAAACGGTTTGTCCGGTACTGGCTACGGTTCACTCTTCCGAGGGCTTGAACCACATGGCTTACAACAGATGTTTCGGAACCCGTTACTGTGCAAATAACTGTCCGTATAAAGTGCGTCGTTTCAACTGGTTCAACTACTGGAACGATTCACGTTTCGATAACTACCTGAACAACGAATTCACGCAGCTCGTACTTAACCCGGATGTAACTTCCCGTTCACGTGGGGTAATGGAAAAATGTACGATGTGTATTCAACGTATACAGGCAGGAAAACTGCAGGCGAAAAAAGAGAAGAGACCATTGCGCGATGGAGATGTACAGGTTGCCTGTGCTGCTGCCTGTCCTGCAAATGCTATTATTTTCGGAGACCGCAACGATCCGGAATCGGAAGTGTCGAAAGCGCTGAAAAACGAGCGCGTGTATTACGTACTAGAAGAATTAAACGTTCAACCGGGTGTTGGTTATATGACGAAAGTGAGAAACACGTTCGAAGCGTAATCAATAATATTATATCTGAAATAACAAGAATATGTCATCGCACAACGAATCTATTATTAGAGAACCCCTCATGACGGGGGAAAATATCACCTACGCTAAAATCACAGACGATCTTCTCGTGTCCGTAGAGAACAAGCCCAATAAGGCCTGGTGGATCGGATTCATCGTGGCTGCCCTTGGTGCTTTGCTTTGGGTAGTAAGTGTGGGTTATACATTTTGGACGGGTATAGGTGCCTGGGGTTTGAACAAAACCGTTGGTTGGGCCTGGGACATCACCACTTTTGTGTGGTGGGTAGGTATTGGTCACGCAGGAACCCTGATTTCAGCAGTATTGTTACTTTTCCGTCAAAACTGGCGGAACTCCATTAACCGTTCGGCAGAAGCCATGACGATTTTCGCGGTAATTTGCGCCGCCACGTATGTGGTAGCGCATATGGGCCGGCCCTGGCTTGCATACTGGATTTTCCCTATTCCGAATCAATTCGGTTCGTTGTGGGTAAACTTTAACTCCCCGCTCGTTTGGGATGCTTTCGCCATCTCAACATACTTTACAGTATCCCTCGTGTTCTGGTATGTTGGTTTATTGCCTGATATTGCTACCATCCGTGACCGCGCACAAGGTCTGAGAAGACGCGTGTATTCAGTGATGTCTTTCGGATGGAACGGATCTGTGAAAACGTGGCAGCGATTTGAGATCGTCTGTCTTATATTGGCGGGTATTTCCACTCCGCTTGTACTTTCGGTTCACACGATTGTATCCATGGACTTTGCGACATCCGTTATACCGGGATGGCACACCACGATTTTCCCTCCTTACTTCGTAGCAGGAGCGATCTTTTCAGGATTTGCCATGGTACAAACACTTTTGCTGGTAATGCGGAAAGTATTAAACCTGGAAAACTACATCACGATGTTCCACATCGAGTCGATGAATAAAATTATTTTGGTTACCGGCTCCATTGTAGGTGTCGCCTACCTTACCGAGTTATTCATAGCATGGTATTCGGGGTCTGAGTATGAAATGTACGCCTTTACCAACCGTATTTCCGGTCCGTACTGGTGGGCATACTGGTCGATGATGACTTGTAACGTAATTACGCCACAATTATTCTGGTTTAAAAAATTACGAACAAGCATTGCGATATCCTGGATTCTTTCCATTGTTGTGAACATCGGGATGTGGTTCGAACGTTTCGTGATTATCGTAACCTCACTTCACCGCGATTACCTCCCATCTAGCTGGGTGATGTTCTACCCGACCTGGGTGGATGTGGGTATCTTTGTCGGATCGATTGGTCTATTCTTTACCATGTTCCTGCTGTTCCTTCGCGTTTTGCCGCCGGTTGCGATTGCGGAAGTGAAGTTATTGCTGAAGAGTCAGAGCCATGAGGCGAAGAGAGATCTGATCCGTGAGGGTCATCAGAAGCCGGCCGAGGTAGATAATTACCGCGAGGCACTAGGAAAATACGACTCGATTTCTGATCGGGAGATTAAAGAACTTGTTAAATAAAGAGGATGAGCACTACAAAATATATACTCGGAAGCTTTGGAGATCCTGATGAAATGATGCACGGGATTGAAAAATTACAGGAAAATAATGTTCCTATTTACGATGTTTTTACCCCGATGCCGATTCACGGCATAGAAGCGAAACTGGGAGTAAAACCCTCTCGTTTGCCGATTGCTGCCTTTCTATTCGGCTCGCTCGGCTTTACGCTTGGATTCTCTCTCCTTTATTATACCATGGTGTATGATTGGCCGATGAATGTAGGTGGTAAACCTGCTTTCGCAATCCCTAACTTCGTGCCCGTTACGTTTGAGGTCACAATTCTTTTGACAGCGCTGGGAATGGTTACGACATTTTTCTTCAGGAACCATCTGTTTCCGGGCCGTGCACCCCGGGTCATGGATTTCAGAGCGACCGATGACCGCTTTGTTATCGCTATTGACGCGCAGGAAAATTCAGATCATCAGAAAATAGAAAATTTACTAAAAGAAGCCGGTGCAATCGATGTATTGCATAATGAGAGAAAATACGTTAGCTATGAATAAGATTAAAATAATTGGGTCTGCATTTTTTGCTGTAGCTTTCACCGCAGTTGTCACCTCATGTGGGGACGGGACTACCCGTAGTACAGGCTTGGAATTCTCCAGAAATATGTACGACCCTATAGGATATAACCCGGACCAGGAAAACGCGAATTTTGCCAATAAGCAAACCGCTCAGACTCCTCCTCCGGGAACCGTTCCGATCGGCTTCGAAAAGTTTCCTTTTGATAATTCGACGGAGGGCTATGAGGCAGCCGGAGCAAATTACCACAACCCTTTGGAGGCAAATGCGGAAAATAAAAAGCAAGGCGAGATTCTTTACCTTCGTTTTTGTCAGCCCTGCCATGGTGAGGCAGGCGACGGACAAGGAAGCATTGTTAAGCTCGGAAAATTTCCTCCTCCACCGTCGTATAGCACGGGGCCATCTTCCCGTGGCGGCATGATGAAAGACTTAAGTCCAGGTAAAATCTACCACACCATTTATTATGGGTTGAACCTGATGGGATCTCATGCGTCGCAGATTTCTCCGGAGGATCGTTGGAAGATTGTTATGCACGTTCAAGAATTACAAAACCGATAGAATAATAGATATTTACAAATGGAAACTCATCAACATTCTTATAACTTTAATGAACAATTTGACTTTTCAGGTAAGCCGAAGACCTGGAGTTTGATTGCTATTTTGATAGGAGTAATTGCTATTGGATACGGTTTTTTCATCAACGGAGCTGAAAGGACATTCGCGAACTTGCTATTAATGAGTTATTATCTAACCTGTGTTTGTGCTGCAGGAACGTGCTTTCTGGCAATTCAGTACGTGACACAATCGGGTTGGTCGGCAGGTATGATCCGGGTTCCGCAGGCATTTTCTAGTTTATTACCAGTAGCTTCTTTAATCCTTCTTGCGGTTTGTGCTACCGGCTTATTTACCCATAACCTTTATCATCATTGGTTTGGCGAAGGCTTAACTGATCCGAATAGTTCTGCATTCGATCCTTTGATTGCAAAGAAAGCTGCATTTTTGAACGCTCCAGGTTTCTTGCTTCGGGAGGTTATTTTTATGGCTGCCTATAGTTTCTTTGCTGTAGCATTGTCCAAGTTCTCGTACAACGAAGATTTGGCGGGCGGCCTGGGTTCTTATAATAAAAGTTTCCGTTACTCGGCCATATTCCTGGTTGTATTCGGATTTACGTCCCCCATCTGGATTTTTGATACCATCATGTCGCTTGAAGCGCACTGGTTTTCAACCATGTTCGGATGGTATAACTTCGCTGCCCTTTGGGTAAGCGGGCTGAGTGCCATTACCCTGACCATCATTCTTTTGAAAAAAGGAGGATATATGAGCTGGGTGAATACTAATCATCTGCATGATATGGGTAAGCTTATCATGGGCTTCTCTATTTTCTGGTGCTACGTATGGTTTGCCCAGTTTATGTTGATCTGGTATGCCAACCTTCCTGAGGAAACGGTTTACTTCTATAAGAGATGGGAGCCTGAATACAAGCCTTGGTTCTGGTTAAACATTGTCATCAACTTCCTTACCCCGGTACTTATCCTGATCAACCGGTCGTGGGTACGGAGAGAAAACGTGTTGGCTGCTGTATGTATTATTTTACTGGCTGGACACTGGTTAGATTACTACATGATGATTATGCCGGGAACCGTGGAGCAGCATAGAGGGTTTGGATTTACTGAGATCGGCATGGCAATCGGTTTTGTTGGTTTGTTTGCTTTCATGATGTTGAATAAACTAAGCAAGCATTCGCTGGCTCCTCAGAACCATCCGTTCCTTGAGGAGAGTTTGCATCATCAAATATAAATACTGATATATAGATTAATTAGAGTTTAACCGTTATATTGAAAATGAGAGTAAAACAATTCATTCATATTAAAAGCGTTTTCGGGCTTGTATTGGCTTTGGTGTTCTTAATCCACAGCCCCGGATTCGCTCAGACTGACACTGCAGCGGTTAATGCTGATACGGAACAGGTGTCTACCGAGAGTCCGGATACGGAGGCTGAGTCGACCGTGACGGATGAGTCTGCTGACGCTGCTCCGGAAACTACCGGCTCGTCGGAGGAGACGGTAGAAGCTCCTACTCAAAGTACAACAGCCGAGGCTGCTGAAAATGCCGAAACAGGTATTCCTACACAGGTATACGTAAACTTTTTCTACTACGTATTGCTTTTTGTTCTGGTTTGTCTGATCGTAACGATCATAGGGCAGATCATGAGTATCTACGACCTTACGCAAGGGCTGCAGAAACGACGTGTTGGTAACAACTGGCATGCTCATCAAGGTTGGTTCTTCCTTGTAGGATTGTTTGTGTTCCTTTACGGGATGTATTGGTCGTACGCCAATCACGGGTCCATGAGTTTCCGTGAAGCGGCAACTGTGCACGGAGCAAAAATTGATACTCTGTTTATCGTAACTACCGTTATTACCTCCATTGTACTATTTCTTACCCATATCGCGCTTTTCGGTTTCGCATTTACCTATCGCGGATCTGATAAGCGTAAGGCATATTATTACCCGCACAACAACACGCTGGAGATGATCTGGACAATTACCCCGGCGGTCGTGTTAACCATCCTGGTATTGTTCGGTTTCTTCACCTGGCGCGGAATCACCAATATTCCTGAAGATCAGAAGAAAGATGCCCTGCAGATTGAAGTGACCGGTGAGCAGTTTGCCTGGACCATCCGCTACGGAGGTCGCGATAATATCGTGGGTACGCGTAATTATAAACTTACCACACCCAATAATGGTTTAGGTATCGATTTTACAGATAAGAATGCGCTGGATGATGTCCGTGCAGGAGATATCGTATTACCGGTTGGAAAACCCGTTCACTTTACTGTGAACTCGAAGGATGTTTTGCACTCTTTCTATATTCCTGAATTCCGGGTTCAGATCAATGCTGTACCGGGAATGGCTACTTTCTTCCACATGATACCGAAATATACCACCGAAGAGATGCGTACGAAGCTTAACGACCCGAATTACGATTATGTCTTGCTTTGTGCCAAAATCTGTGGAAGTGGTCACTACAACATGCAGAAAAAGGTGATTGTAGTTACGGAACAGGAGTACAAGGAATGGCTGAGCGAGCAAACCTACTTCTTCGATGAAACCATGCAGAAGGAGTTTAAGGAGTTAAACCAGCCACAGCAACAGGCGAATTCGACAATAGGCGGTAATCAATTGGTATCAAATAACTAATAATAGAAGTTTAAAGACTTATGGCAACTACAACTACTCTGCCAGCAGCAGATTATAATCACAACGATCACCATGATCACGGACATAAGGAAACATTCATCTCGAAGTATGTTTTCAGTCTGGATCACAAAATGATAGCCAAGCAGTTCCTGGTAACGGGGATTATCATGGCCTTCATTGCTCTTTTTCTTTCCATTCTGTTTCGTTTGCAATTGGCCTGGCCAGAGAAAGATTTTCCGATTCTTGAGGTGTTTTTAGGCAAATGGGCTGAAGGGGGACGTATCAAACCCGACTTTTTCCTGGCGCTGGTTACCATCCACGGTACCATTATGGTGTTTTTCGTGTTGACTGCAGGATTGAGCGGAACCTTTAGTAACTTGCTGATACCTTTGCAGATAGGAGCTCGCGATATGGCGGCTCCGTTCCTGAACATGCTTTCATACTGGTTTTTCTTTGTTGCCTGTGTGGTTATGCTCGCCTCTTTCTTCGTGGAAAGTGGTCCTGCTTCATCGGGATGGACGATTTATCCTCCACTGTCTGCCTTACCGACCGCCATCAGCGGTTCTGGGACAGGGATGACCCTTTGGTTGTTAAGTATTGGATTATTTATTGCTTCTCAGGTAATGGGAGGTATTAATTATATCAGCACCATCCTGAATATGCGTGCAAAAGGAATGAGCCTTTGGAGAATGCCTCTGACAATCTGGGCTTTATTCTTCACTGCGATTCTGGGTCTTCTATCGTTCCCTGTATTGGTTGCTGCCGTTGTGCTTCTATTCTTCGATCGAAGCATGGGTACAAGCTTCTACTTATCGGACCTGGTTGTGCAAGGACAAATACTTCCTTACGAAGGTGGTAGCCCGATCTTATTCCAGCATTTATTCTGGTTCCTGGGTCACCCGGAGGTTTATATTGTAATTTTACCGGCCTTGGGTCTGGTATCTGAAATTATTTCTACCAACGCCCGCAAGCCTATCTTCGGATACCATGCTATGGTTTATTCTCTTCTTGGTATTGCCGTTCTATCGTTTATCGTATGGGGTCACCATATGTTTGTAACCGGTATGAATCCTTTCCTGGGTGGGGTATTCATGATTACCACCCTGATCATTGCTGTTCCATCGGCGGTAAAGGTATTTAACTATCTGGCTACAATCTGGCGAGGAAATATTCGGTTTACACCGGCTATGGTATTTGCGATCGGAATGGTATCTTTCTTTATCTCGGGAGGTATTACCGGTTTGTTCGTTGGTAACGCTGCTATCGATATCAACGTCCACGATACGTATTTCATCGTAGCTCACTTCCACCTGGTGATGGGGTCAGCGGCAATTTTCGGAATGCTTGCAGGAGTTTACCACTGGTATCCTAAAATGTACGGTCGTTTAATGGATGACCGCCTGGGATACCTTCACTTCTGGCTGACTTTTATCGGGGCATATTTCGTTTTCGTTCCGATGCACTTTATGGGTATCGACGGTGTGCCTCGCCGTTACTATGCGTTCACAACCTTTGAATTCATGGACAAATGGCTTTCGGTTAACGTATTTATCACATGGTCGGCGATTATTGCCGGTCTTGCCCAGGTGGCCTTTGCCTGGAACTTCTTCTATTCGATGAAGCACGGTAGATTGGCTACTCAGAATCCGTGGGGATCCAATACATTGGAGTGGACTACGCCGGTTGAGCATATTCACGGTAACTGGCCGGGAGAACTTCCGGTAGTTCACCGCTGGCCATACGATTATAGCAAGCCTGGTCATTTCGAAGATTTTATTCCACAGACGGTACCATTTTCTGAGACGATGAGTTCAAACTTACCATACGATTTCGAAGGGAATCCGGAAGCAGAACGTATCCAACGAGAGTGGGAAGAGCAACAGGCTGCGACTGTAAACGAGGGCGATCGTTTTAACAGTTAAATAGCAGGAGAAAGAGAGATGTATTTACCCGCAGAAAAGAGGTTTATAATGGTGAATAAAATCACCATTATACTTCTCTACGTGGTAATTCTTGCCGGGGGAGTGGTGAGAAGCACGGGCTCGGGAATGGGTTGTCCAGACTGGCCCAAATGTTTCAACCGAATTATTCCACCGACGCATGTTTCTCAACTCCCAGCGGACTACGAACAGCACTATATTGACGGACGGGCAAAGAAAAACGAGCGCTTTGCTAACATGCTTGAAAAGTTGGGATTCAACGAACTGGCTTATCAGCTCAGGACAGATGACACCATATTAGAGCACGAGGAATTCAATGCTTCGAAGACCTGGACTGAGTATATCAATCGCCTGGCAGGCGCAACGCTCGGAATTTTTATTATTCTGTGTGTAGTGTTTGCTCCGGCATTCTGGCGTTTCCGTAAGCGAATATTCTTTCTCAGTCTGTTGAATCTTTTTATTGTTGGTTTTCAGGGCTGGCTGGGTTCAATAGTGGTTTCGACCAACCTGACCCCTTGGGTGATCACCGTGCATATGTTACTTGCGCTGGTTATTCTGGCTATTTCTATTTATACCTATTATCAGGCGAAGGTTGCTCGCGACCGGAGTATTCTGTTGAATCAATCGTCGTTTCTGCCAAAGGCCCTCGCGATCCTGGCGCTTTTATTAACGCTCGTACAGGTGGTGATCGGTACGGATATACGGGAGACGATCGATGAGATTTCAAATCAGTTCCATGGTCAGCAGCGTGGACTGTGGGTAGCGGAGCTGGGTAGTAGTTTTCTGTGGCATCGTGAACTGGCGCTGGCTGCCTTTATTTTAAATTTGGTATTGTTCCTGATCGTTCGGTCGAAGTATCCGAAAAAGGGTGCGCAAAGTTCCATGGCCAACTGGATGATGTTAACGATGGTATTGCAGATCGTAAGTGGCCTGGTGCTGGCTTACTTTGGGATGCCGGCGTACATGCAAACTGTCCACCTGTTATTGGCAGCATTAGCGTTTGGAGCGCAGTATTATCTCCTTTTATTATTAAGTAGAACCAGCCATTATATTGGGCTTTAGGATAGGAAGTGAAAAGTTTTATAGAGGATTTTAAGAAGCTGGTAAAGCTTAGGTTGACATTGACCGTAGTATTTTCGGCTTCGGTGGCCTTTCTTATCGGGAGTCAGGTTCAGGGGGAGATCAACTGGATGAATTGGTTGTTTTTAACCGTCAGCGGATTTCTTGTGACCGGATCGGCGAATGGTTTCAATGAAATTCTTGAACGCGATCTGGATAAACTGATGAGCCGCACTGCCGACAGACCTTTGCCATCGGGCAGAATGAAAACCGGACAGGCTTTGATTCTGAGCCTGTTTATGGGGCTTATCGGAACCATAATGCTTTTCAACCTTAACTTCGTTACGGGTGCATTGTCCGTTTTTTCGATTATTCTTTATGCCTTTGTCTATACGCCATCAAAAAGAATGTCGCCCATCGCTGTTTTTCTGGGTGCGATACCCGGAGCATTACCTCCACTCATTGGTTATTTTGCTGCATTTGAGCAACCGGTTATCTCCTGGATCCCGATCATCCTGTTCACCATTCAGTTTGTATGGCAGTTTCCTCATTTTTGGGCGATTGCCTGGGTGCTGGATGAAGATTATAAAAAGGCAGGATTCCGGTTGTTGCCGACAACCAGAAGAGATAAGGTCAGTGCGTTTATGGTTTTGTTCTCTACGATATTGCTGATACCTGTGGGACTGTTGCCAACCCTGATGGGTTTCGGCGGAATCGTTGTAGCCATTGTTTCCGTATTGAGCACACTTTTATTTATTTGGTACGCCTGGCAGCTATTTATAAAGCTGGATATCCCCTCGGCAAGGAAAGTGATGTTTACTAGTTTTTTCTATTTGCCGCTTATTCAATTGACGCTGTTATTTGATTTTATTCGATAATGAAAACACACTCTGAAGATATTCGAACGGACCATGAAGATGTGGCGATGTTCAAAGCCAAAAAGTTCTCTCTATGGCTTTTTATTATCGCTTCCTTTATGATTTTTGCTGCCCTGAGCAGCGGATATATTGTATATACTGCTAGTGGTATCGACAAAGGCATTAAGATTTTGCTTCCACAGGCATTTATTACCAGCACAGTTTTAATCGTGATCAGCAGTGTTACGGTCCATCTGGCCTATAAGGCAACCCTAAAACGGGAGGACTCTAAACGGCGGATTCTTTTGTTGCTGACGATTTTGCTAGGCATAGGCTTTTTCTTTTCACAGTATCATTCCTGGCAGGTTCTGATAGAACAGGGAGCTTATTTTATCAATAACAATGCTTCGCAATCATTCATTTATGTGTTCACAGGTTTTCACCTGGTACACATTCTGGGGGGGATTATCGTACTCCTTGTTGCCTTGTTCAGAAACCTTAATAAACATAACGATGTTAAGAATGGAAACAGCATGGAGCTTACCGCGATGTTCTGGCATTTTCTAGATATTTTATGGATATATATATATGTTTTCTTACTTTTGAATCAATAAATTTTTTATAATGAGCGCAACTATATCGAAGTTAGATGAAGTAAAAACTGGCCCTTGGTCAGGTGGAACCTCTCCTTTTAAGGTTGAATATGGTAAAATCATGATGTGGCTGTTTTTGCTATCAGATGTGTTTACCTTTACGGGATTTCTGGTGCTTTACGGAGCCCAACGGATGTTTATACAGGACACCTGGCCTAACCCCGACGTTGTCTTTCAGTCGATACCTGGTATTACCGATACAGGTGCGCCCCTTGTTTTCGTGGGTATTATGACTTTCATTCTTATTGTAAGTTCGGTGACGATGGTTCTTGCGGTAGAGGCCGGTCATAGAAATTCCAAAAAGGAAGTAGTCACCTGGATGATTCTTACTATTCTGGGAGGATTGACTTTCCTGGGCTGTCAGGCCTTAGAGTGGTCGCACTTGCATCATGCCGGATTTTGGTTCGGCGCAATTCCTGATGCCTATCAGGGAGAACAGGCCATGGGTGCGACTCAATTTTCAAGCTATTTCTTTGCCATAACCGGTTTTCACGGATTTCACGTAACTGTAGGTATTATATTAAATATCATCATTTTATTGATGACCGTCAATGGTGTATTTGAACGCAGAGGTACTTACCTGATGATTGAAAAAGTGGGTCTTTACTGGCACTTTGTGGATCTGGTCTGGGTGTTCGTATTTACGTTCTTCTATTTGGTTTAATCTATTAATATTTGACTTATGAATACTGACAATAATATATCGGAAGCTCATCGCTATGCTCATGCGGAAGCGGACATGACGAAAGGTAAAATATGGAAGGTTTTCTTTTATCTTCTGGGCTTAACCGCCTTGGAGTTTCTGATCGCTTTAGGATTTGTGGAGACGGGCCTGATCGAAAAGGGCACTGCTGTGATAGTCGTTTATATTATATTGACCATCTTGAAAGCCTACTATATCGTTGCTTATTTTATGCACTTAAAATTTGAGAAGAAGGGGATGATCATTATGCTGGGAATGCCTTTGGCATTGCTGGTTTATTTGATTGTCCTGGTCTTTATTGAAGGGCAGTACCTTGGTCAATGGCTTTTCAAATAGCATGAAAGAGATATTTTCTTAATCGAATGGGTAAAAAGAAGAAATTTAGCTCGTTCGGACGTATTATAACCCTGGTATTAATATTAGTAATACCGGGGTTATTGCATTATTATTTGCGTCAAACCGGACAAAACGTATATCTGGAGCTTCCCTATCCCGGTAGTCCGGAGGTGGGCACTGTGACCCGCGTAGCTCCCTTTGTTTTGAAGAATGAGAGGGATGAAACGGTATCCTTTCCGGAGCGTCAGTCGGTTAAAGTGGTTCACTTTATGCACAGCGATTGCGACGCGTTCGGGAACCTGATGAACGATGCGATGGATGCACTGGCTAAGAAGTTTGGAAAGCATCCTTTTGTTGATCTCTACAGTATCGCACTGGATCCGGCCGATGATAGCGAGGTTCTGACGGCCCTGGCAGACCAGTACCAGACACAACAAACAAACTGGCAGTTCTTGTGGGGTCCGGCTGATTCGACCTCAAAGATTGCAAGAGAGCATTTTTTGGTAGATGGATACCAGGACGAAGCGTCCAAAGAGATTATTCATACACCGTATTTCATTCTGATAGATTCAAAGCAGCAGATCCGGGGCTATTACGAGTTTCACACGAAAGACGAGATGGAGCGCCTCATCGGAGAGATTATTCTCCTGGTGACGGAAGAATATCGGCGGCCCGAAAAAAATTAACATGATGACTGACAAATTCGCTTTTCGCCTGGTATGGGTTGTTTCCTTCATTGTCTTACTTGCGGTGATATTGCTGCAGAGTAATGTAGTAAACTTATTTCCTAACCATGATGTACTTCCAAAATGGGTGCAGTTTCTGCCGAAACTGAACGCAATGATCAATGCTACCTGTACGGTATTGCTTCTGCTGTCCTACTATTTTATACGCCGGAAGCAAGTTCGCATTCATAAGATCTTGAATATAACTACTTTGATTTTATCCTCCTGTTTTTTGCTGTCTTATTTGATTTTTCATTCGGCCGGTTTGGAAACCAAGTATGGGGGAATAGGGGCGATTCGATATGTTTATTTTTTTATCCTAATAACCCACATTATTCTGGCGGCGATTGTGTTGCCGCTTGTATTGTTTAGTTTCTACCTTGGGATGAAAATGCAGGTGGAACGCCACCGAAAGCTTGTACGCTGGACGTTTCCTATATGGCTGTATGTGACCGTCACAGGAGTACTGGTATATATCATGGTATCACCTTATTATGCATTTTAAATTATTATACCGAACTTTATATCATGAAAAGTTTAGCAGTTAAACTCGCATTGGTTCTGATGATGCTTTTTACAGGTGCGGGTCTGGGCTTGAATAGGGCGCAGGCGCAATGCGCCATGTGTTCATTGACGGCGGATGCCTCCGTGAAAAACGGAAATAAGCAGGGTGAGACACTGAACAAAGGGATTTATGTATTGCTATCCGCTCCGTACCTGGCCGTTGGCGTTGTCGGATTTATCTGGTATAAAAGGTTCAGAAAGAATAAAGCAACCGAACCCTTTAGCTAGCGATCAGAACATCGCGATATAGGCCATTTTGCTCTCAAAGATAAATACCTTGTTATTCCATACTTGCTGAATTTGTTGATTCAGAAGGGGGATATAGTCAGATTTCAGGAGCTCTACTTCCTCCGGACCTTTGGCGATAACCTGAATGCAAAAGGTTTGTCCCTCGTTCGGAGAATCCAAAACCTTCAAAAGCGATTGAGTTTTGAAGTGTTCGCTATTGGTGAGTTCGAGCAAAAAAATACGGTGAACCCATTCGCGAAATTCAATTTCAACGTCCTTATCCACCAAGGCGGTAATGTTATAGAGAATCATATTGCGAAGATAAGTGATTTCGGGTATTTAGCAGGTCTCAGCTGTATTTTAAATGTTACTAATTTGTCCATGAATACCGTTGAAATTTTCATAATTTCACTATATTCCCCGTTGTGTGGTGGCTATACTTAAAGGTGCTTATGGTAAAACGTTTACTATTATTGGGTTTTCTCGCTTTTACACTAGTCTTCTACTCTTGCAAAGACAGGGGAGATGGGAGTTCGAGTGCAGCCAGTTTTTTTCACACACCGAAAAAGGATAACTTTCGGATCTCGCCCGATGGACGGTTTATCTCTTATGTTGAGGATTATAGGGGTAAGAAAAACATCTTCCTGCTTGATATCGGAAGCTCCGACACCCGTCGACTGACCTCGTTCAAGGATTACAGTATTCAATCAGCATTCTGGGCCAACGATAAAGAGATTATTTTCATCACGGAGCGAAGTGCTCAGGACACGCTGCGCCTGATGGCGATCAACGTTGACACCAAGAAGATTCGCTATTTGGTGCCACCTACCGTTGTGCAGTTTCGCTGGGTTGGTCCTATCCAGGTAATCAATAAAAATGAGATTCTAATTTCCCTGAATGACCGGGATCCGTCACTATTTGATGTTTACCGTCTGAATATTTCGACCGGGAAGCGCGAATTGGTAGGTCGTAACCCGGGAAACGTAGTACGATGGTTAACGGACTATGAAGGGGAGCTAAGGCTGGCCGTGGAATCGGACGGCCTTTCTGAGACAATTTTGGTCAGAAACAGTGAAGAAGAGGAATTCAGGCCGGTAATCAACAGCATCTATCGGGCGATTGTTCAGCCGTTAGGCTTTTCCGCGGAAAACAGAAATCGGATATTCGCGTTATCGAACCGCAACAGAGATAAGCTGGCACTGGTTGAAATTGACCTGGCGACAGGGAGCGAAGTTCGAATTTTGTATCAGCATCCGGCGGTCGACCTAATTGCGGAGGGTTATTCCAAACAGTCGGGACGGATGGAGTTTGTGGAATTTGATGATCAATATCCGGAGCGCCATTTCTTTGACCGACGAACTAAGGAGATTTTTGATAAGCTGAGTGATCATATTCCGGATAATACGTTAAAAATTATTGCGCGTGACAGTACATTCTCGGGTTTCCTTGTTCGCGCAAGTCATGACGTGGATCCTGGTGGTGTTTACTACTATAATTATGAGCGGGATAAGCTTATGGTGCTTACAGAGGAAAATCCTGACTTGAAGAACAGACCCCTGGCGTCTATGAAGCCTGTCAGATTTCAGAGTGATGACGGGTATCTATTGACGGGTTACCTGACGTTACCGATAGGGGCTCAGAGCAAGGTCCCCACCATTGTGATACCGCCTGAAGATGTAAATTCTCGCTGGGTTTGGGGATACGACCCGGAGGTGCAGTTTTTTGCCTCCAGGGGCTATGCCGTGTTACAGGTAAATACTCGGGGCATTAAAGGTTTCGGGAAGGAGCATTGGGTTGAGGGATTCAGGAAGTGGGGGACAACCATGCAGGACGATGTGAACGATGCAACGCGTTGGCTCATTAGCGAGGGGATTGCTGATCCTTCGCGGATTGGAATCTATGGTTACAATATGGGCGGCTACTCCGCGTTACACAATGCGTGTTATCAGACCACCTTGTATGCCTGCGCGGCATCGTATTCAGGATTCAATAATTTGTTTACGTATTTAAAGGAGGTTCCGGAGTATCTTCGTCCCTATCGAAAGATGTACCATGAAATGGTAGGCGACCCGGTTCGCGATAGCGAATATTTCCGAAATCATTCGCCTGTATTTCATGCAGATAAAATTAAGCTGCCCGTTTTTATTGCTCAGGGAGGGCGCGACAGCAAGAGCAGCGTTAGTGAAACCAACCAGTTTGTTAAAGATTTAAGAAATAAAGGGATATCGGTGACCTATATGTTGAAGAGCGACGAAGGCGGGGAATTTCGGGATGAAACCAATAAGATCACGCTATATAACGAACTGGCAGCCTTTTTCGACAAGTACCTGAAATAGGGAGACCATTTTTATGAAGCGCCAAAAATTTACGGTTAACAAGAATCTTTTACTGGTTATCGCCTTTCTGGTACTAATTACGCTATCGTACATTACTGCACTGATCCTTGGTCGGAGCTTCACGCGGAATTATGTGGAGAATAACTTCAATACCAAGAAAGTAGAAGTCTACGATCAGACCCTCGCTTCGTATAACGATTTTTTTCAGAACCGGATTGGAGAGGTTTCGTATTATCAGGGCTATCTCGATTCACTCAGCGGAAGAAAATATGCAGACTCGATATTGCTAAATTACCCGATCGTAGATCGAATCATCTTTGCAGACGTTCAAATTAGTAATTTCTATCTAAACCATGGTTTCTCGGTTCATGGTCTTTACATGTCACCTAAGGCGATTTATCAATACGGGAAAAATGTTTCGTCCGACTCACTGGTGCTTTATAAAGCCGATGTCGACACTGCGTTATCGCTTAGCAAGGCCGACGACTTCAACAATATGGCGGTTAAGTTTGCTTCATTTATTGAGTCGTCTGATTCTTCCAAAGCCCTGAGCAGTGCTGAGATATTCAATTCGTTCTACGCGGTGAACACTGCTAAGATTTCTTATATGACCATTCCGCGCAGGGAAGAGATCAGAACCTTCAAGACTTTTATGGAAAACAGCGATCTGGATCGAACCGTCTATGAGTTTGATGTTATGACCTTCCTGCTGAATCCGAACGAGCTGGAGATTATCAATACTCACCCTGACCTTTATCAAAATATATCCGTCCAGCCGCTCTTTTATGAATCGTACGAGGCGGATCCCTCAGAATTGATAACCCAGATGACGCTAACGGGAGCGCTGTCGGATTTCAAACTCTATTTCCAGTCGTCAAGAGTCTTCCTGAACCGGGAGATTAATGCCTTGTTCTGGCCAATTGCGCTGGGTATTTCAAGTATATATCTGATTTTGCTGGTAGTGGGCTATTTGATCTTCCGGAATCTGCGTATCAGTTTTCGTCTGTTTAAGCTTCAGTATGATTTTGTTAACAATCTTTCACACGAATTTAAAACGCCTGTGAGTGTTATCAAGATCGCCGGGAACAATATTAAAAGCAGTAAGTCGTTATCCGACGCCGAAAAAAACTTTTATGGGAAGATTCTGGATGAGGAATCCGACAAGCTGAACAATTTGTTGAATACACTTTTATCTTTTACACAGATTGAGAATAAGGTGTTCAAAATTAAAAAGTCGGTGATCGATCTCAATGAATTCTGTCAAAACATGGTGAATACCTATAAAATCAAGAACCCGGATTTTGATATTCACTATAATATCGAGGGTGTAAGTCATATGAAAACGGACGTTACACTGTTAACCAGTGTGTTCCACAATCTGATAGATAACGCTTACAAATATTCAAGTCCGGGTAATAAATACTTAAGAATTAAGATTTTTAGACAAAAGAAGGAAATCTTTTTTAAATTTGAGGATAAAGGTATCGGGATTGCCAAACAGGAACAGCAGAATATTTTCAAAAAATTCTATAGAATTCAGTCGCAGTATAATCAGCAAGGGAGTATTGGTTTAGGCCTGGCCTTTTGTAAGGAAGTGATTAACTTGATGAACGGTAAAATATCGGTTGAAAGTAAGCAAGGGAAAGGCTCTGTATTCACGATCTTATTACCTTTAGGAGTAAATTAACGGAAAAGGAAAATTATGCATACAAATATCAAAATTGCTGTTATTGAGGATGATGAAAATCTCCGTTTTTTAGTAGTTCACCGATTGGAGTCTGAACAATTTCAGGTAATTCAAGCGTCGAACGGTAATGATGCTGAGGAACTCATTCTGAGAGAGAAGCCAGATATTGTGTTGCTCGACTGGATGCTTCCGGGAAAACCGGGTTCGGAGGTTTGCGAGACGGTTCGTAAGAAAGGTTTTTCTAATCTTATCATTATGATGACGGCTAAGTCGCAGGACATCGATAAAATTGATGCGTATAGCTTTGGTGTTTCCGATTACATTACTAAGCCCTTCAACATGGATGTGTTGGTAGCCATGATTGAAAACAAAGTTAAATACTTTGTGACGCAGCCGGTGGAAAACCTTTCATTTGGAAATACAGAACACCATCCTTCTATTCATACGCTGATCCGTGACGGCAAAAGAATAGAGCTTACGATTCTGGAGAACCGTATTCTGCTCTACTTCCTTCAGAATTTGGGGCGGGTCATTAGTCGCGATGAGCTGATGGAAGTTGTTTGGGGATACAGCTCAAACGTAAACACGCGAACGTTGGATATGCATATTGTTCGTTTGCGTAAGAAAATCGAGAAAAATCCTGATAAACCGTCTTATCTGATCACCGTCCGGGGAATGGGATATAAATTTGTAGATACCGGCGATTAATTTTTTAAATTTGTTAAAATAGTTATCTTTACGAGATACGGCAAGACCATACGCATTACGCATGTATGGTCTTGCCTCTTTTTGTTCAAAATTTAATCAAAGATTATGGCAGATATAACGTATTATACCGCTGAAGGCTTGGAAAAGCTGAAGCAAGAATTGCAGTATTTGAAAACGACAGGCAGGGCAGCCATTGCAAAGGCCATTGCAGAGGCGCGTGATAAGGGGGATTTATCCGAGAATGCGGAGTATGATGCGGCAAAGGATGCGCAAGGGCACCATGAAAGCAAAATTGCGAAACTTAGTGAAATACTGGCCAATGCACGACTTATAGATGAATCGCAGCTGGACGCTTCTAAAGTACTGGCTCTATCCATTGTAAAATTGAAGAATGTTAAAAACGGAATGGAAATGACCTACCAGCTGGTTTCTGAAACGGAAGCGGATTTGAAGGCTGGGAAGATTTCAGTAAAATCTCCCATTGCTCAGGGGCTTCTTGGAAAGTCGGTGGGAGAGCGTGCAGAAATCGAAGTTCCTGCAGGAAAAGTTGAACTCGAGATTCTTGAGATTAGTCGTTAAAGTCTATGGAAACTGTTTTTTCAAAAATCATCTCCGGTGAAATACCGGTTCATAAGGTGGCCGAGACCACCGAATTCTTAGCATTTGTGGATATCAGTCCTCTTTCAAGGGGACATGTCCTTTGTATTCCCAAGACACCTACAGATTATATCTTTGATATCGACGATGAGGAGTATATTGGTCTTTGGATGTTTTCCAAGATTGTTGCGCGGGGGATCAAAGCGGCTTTTCCCTGCGAGAAAGTGGGTGTTGCCGTAGTTGGGCTAGAAGTGGCCCATGCGCATATTCACCTGATCCCTATAAATAACGTGTCGGATATGGACTTCAGCCGGGCAAAACTTGAACTGAGTGCAGAAGAGCTCGAGCACGATGCGAAGTTAATCAGAGAAGCGCTGAACGCAGACTGAAGCTTTTATTATTTAATTCTGCCCTGATTTTCTTTAACAAAGGCGCCCCAGCCCGAGTATGACTGCAGATTGCTGTTATTGCTTGTCTTTTGAAAAGAATGGCACACTGCCGCCGCCAGACCGTCGGTTGCATCGAGGAACTGGGGCTCCTCTTCAAAACGCAGGAGTGATTTCAGCATCGCCGCGACTTGCTCTTTACCTGCGTTTCCGTTTCCTGTAACCGACTGTTTTATTTTTCGCGGGGCATATTCGAAAATGGGAATATTGAAGGCCAGACCAGCGGCCATTGCGACCCCTTGAGCTCGCCCCAGTTTTAGCATGGACTGAATGTTCTTTCCGAAAAAAGGTGCTTCCAGCGCGATGCAATCGGGTTGATAGACTTTTATGATTTCGGTAGTTTTATTGAAGATGCATTGTAATTTTAGGGCTTGGTCTTTGAGGTGATCCATTTTTACAATGCCAAGGGTGATAAGAGAGATTTCATTACCACGTTCCCTGAGCAATCCGTATCCCATGACCGACGTGCCAGGATCAATTCCTAATATGACACGTTCGCCTTTACTTTCTAACTTCATTTTACAATATTACGCTAAATTTGAAGATTTTTGTATTTCTTTGCCCTCTGTCTTATTCTTTCAATAGATTGTGTTGATTAAAAACCCCAAAGCAGCCGCAGCGAATCTTCTAAAGGTAATTGTTTTCATCTTTGTTGTGTGGTACTGCTATCGCCTGCTCGCTAAGAATGATGCATTGAAGGACTTCAAGATGCTGATAAGGGCGGCGGATATGCGGGAGATCTGGGTTTCGTTAGGCGCCGTGTTGCTATTGATGATCGGTAATTGGTTGTTTGAAACCCTCAAGTGGAAATATCTATGCAAGCGTTTTGAAATTATAAGTTTCCGGCGCGCCGTTGAATCGGTTCTATGTGGATTGTCGTGGGCTGTGTTTACGCCTAACCGGATCGGGGAGTACGGAGGACGGGTGATGTTTCTAAAGCCCCGAAAGCGCGTTTTCGGTGTTATTGGAATGTTGGTAGGCGCCTTGTCACAGATGGTACTTACAAACGTCCTGGGCGCTGTCGCGATCTGCTGGTTTGTGGGGACGTATCTGGAACCCGACCGCTATTTGTTCCTGGGAATGTGTATGGTGGGATTGCTTTATATTTCGGTTTTTGTACTCCTCTACTTTAATATCAGGATCATCAATGTGTTTCTGCTTAAGTTCCGGTTTTTACACCGCTACAAGCGTTTTGTGGATCTTTTGCTGCGGTACGACAAAAAGGCGCTCTGGAAGGTCTTCCAATTCTCAGCAGCGCGATATCTTATTTTTACTTCCCAATACTGCATCCTGATGCAGGTGATGATTCCTGATTTGCCCTTGTTCCCAATGATTTTAATGATTTTTATTCTTTTCTTTATACAATCAGCCTTACCTTCACTCGATTTGTTCGACGTAGGGGTACGTAGCGTGACGGCAAGTTACTTTTTTGGCTTTATAACACCTCACATTGTGGCGGTGATGGCTGTGGTGGCCTGTGTATGGTTTGTAAATCTCATTCTTCCCGCCCTCATCGGTTCTGTATTTGTATTTAAAATTAATTTCGTTGGTAGTCGCAATTCTTAATATTCTTACGATCAGCTCTACTGCTTTTTATGTTGCTGCTGTGCTTTTTTTGCGGAGGGGCTGGCTTCGTCTTCCTGTCAATGAAGGGCTTGGCAAATTGCCGGTTACTTCCGTAACGGTGGTCATCGCGGCACGAAATGAGGAGCTGAATATAGGGGCCACGATTCAAGATCTGCTGGATCAGGATTATCCCCCAGGGCTGTTGGAGGTGATCATTGTAAACGATCATAGTACGGATAACACGAGCGGAGTAGTACGCGCTTTTAAAACTCAGGGTGTGAGGCTGATTGAGTTAAAGGAATCTCAACCATTAAACTCGTATAAGAAAAAGGCGCTTTCAAAAGCCATTTCAGATGCGTCGGGCGAATTAATTGTGGCGACAGATGCAGATTGCCGGATGGGTAGTGGATGGCTGGGTGCGATGGTAAGGGAATACGAAGAGCGCGAACTTTTACTGGTGTCGGGACCGGTTGCCTTCAATCAGGAACGAAACCTTTTTCAGCGGCTTCAGACGCTTGAGTTTCTTTATTTAATTGGGTTGGGTGCGGCGAGCATTGGTAATGGGAAACCCTCGACATGCAATGGTGCGAACCTGGCGTATCGCCGGGATGTGTTTTATGAGCTCGGTGGATTTTCGGGAATAGACGATCTGGCCTCGGGCGATGATGAGTTATTCCTGCATAAGGTTGCAGAGAAGTACCCTGAGCGTATCGGGTTCTGCAAGAATCGGGAAGCGATTGTCACGACGCAGGCCAAAGAGACACTGCAGTCGTTTATAAGTCAGCGGAAACGCTGGGCCTCTAAAAGTACCCGGTATAAGAACCAGTGGGTAGTGTTTCTTGGGGTGAGTATCTGGCTTTTTAACGTGCTTTTAGTGTCAAGCCTGCTTGCTGCCTTCATGAGTTTTGCATCCTGGAACGTATTCGTCGGATGTTTCTTGGCGAAAATGTGCGTTGAGTTTCTTTTTCTTCAACCGGTTTGCAAATTTGCGAATCGCTCTTCGTATCTGAAGCTGCTTCCTTGTTTATCGGTTCTGCATATTCTCTATCTGATATATATTGGCGTGGCGGGTAACAGTGGGAAATATCAATGGAAGGGCAGGCGGGTAAGATAACCGTAGACGTTATGGGTTTAGTTTGGCGAGGGTGTTGCGGATCGTTTCCTCCGCTTGCCGGACGACTGCTTCGATGTCCTTTCCGCCAGGCTCGATAGGTTCCAGAACAGTCCATCTCATCGCGGTGAATGTGTTTAAGGGAAAACTTCCATAGCGTACCATCCGCCATGAATTATCAATAGCGACTGGAACGATGAGGATATCAGGAACTTTTTTAACGATGGTCGCGATTCCCCCTACGGCGAAGGGCTTGATTTTGGCCGAACGGGCCCGTGTACCTTCCGGAAAAATCACGGCCGACCAGGTGTTGTCGCGCATGCGTTTGGAAAGCTTCAGGATTTCTGCCACCGATTGTTTACTGTCTTTACGGTCGATATTTGCCCCACCACCGTATTTAAGGTTGAAAGATATACTCGGAATCCCTTTGGTAAGTTCTATTTTCGAAATAAACTTAGCGTGATGCTGCCGCAGGTGGTAAATCAGGGGGGGAATGTCGTACATACTCTGATGGTTGGCCACAAAGAGGATGGGACGGTTGGTCGGCAAGTCAGAAGTTTTATCAAACCTAATGGTGTTTCCCAGCAGATAATAGGTGGACATAAGGCATAGGTTCAGCAAGTCGACTGAGCGTTTATGTGCCTGATATCCTCCCAGCTTCAGGGACAACCACTGAATGGGATGGAAGATCAATAAAAAGACGACAAATAGAAGATAGTGAATCGGTGTAAGCAGATACCCTAAGGCTCTTCTCATATTCCAAATGCTTTTTTAATTTCCTCCACATAATCGAGGGCTTCCCAGGTAAAGAGGTTTACCTCAATCGTTTTTTTCTCACCAGTAGTATTTTCAAAGGTTTTTTGAATGGTTTCCGGCGAACGGCCCATGTGTCCGTAGGCCGCAGTTTCGGAATAGATGGGGTTGCGAAGACCGAGTCGTGTTTCAATCCCATAAGGAGTCATGTCGAAAAGGCCTTCTATCTTTGTGGCTATTTCACTATCACTCAAGGAAATTTTGGAGGTTCCATAGGTATTTACGTAGATGCCCATGGGGTCTTTAACGCCTATCGCGTAGGATACCTGGACAAGGATTTCGTCGGCAACTCCAGCTGCTACAAGGTTTTTTGCAATATGCCGGGTTGCGTAGGCCCCGGACCGATCCACTTTAGATGGGTCTTTTCCAGAAAATGCACCACCGCCGTGAGCTCCTTTACCACCATAGGTATCGACAATGATTTTTCGGCCGGTGAGTCCGGTATCGCCGTGCGGACCTCCAATAACAAATTTTCCTGTTGGGTTGATATGGTACTTGATATCGTCGTTGAAGAGTGCCTGCAACTCGGGCTTAAGCCTGCGCTTAACACGCGGGATGAGGATGCCTACAATGTCTGATTTTATTTTTTCAAGCATACGTTGCTCGCTGTCAAATTCATCGTGCTGCGTGGAAATAACAATGCTGTCGATTCGCAATGGCTTATGCTGATCGTCGTACTCGATGGTAACTTGTGACTTCGCATCCGGGCGCAGATAATTAATTTCAGTTCCCTCTCTGCGGAGATCGGCAAGCTCGATCAATAATTTGTGGGAAAGGTCGAGCGCCAGCGGCATGTAGTTTTCCGTTTCATTATTCGCATAGCCAAACATGATGCCTTGATCGCCGGCACCCTGATCTTCCTTATTTTCACGAGCTACTCCCTGGTTGATATCAGCAGACTGTTCATGGATGGCCGAAAGGATGCCACAGGAGTTGGCTTCGAACATATACTCCGACTTGGTGTAACCGATCCGCCTGATTACTTCACGGGTAATCTTGGGGATATCGAGGTAGGTGTTTGACTTTACTTCGCCTGCAAGAACCACCTGTCCGGTTGTTACGAGCGTTTCGATTGCAACTTTCGAATCGGCGTCCCAAGCCAGGAAGTTATCAATCAATGCGTCTGATATCTGATCGGCAATTTTGTCGGGGTGACCTTCTGAAACCGACTCGGATGTAAATAAATACGGCATAATAAATTCAATAATGATTAAGATAAATAACCTAATTTAATGTTGATCGCCGGAGATGAAAGCAGTAAAACTAACAGAGGTAGGTTTTAGCACTTTTTTACCGTGGTTGCAATCTTGGCTTAGTACTAAGCAGCAAATCAATCCACATTTCATATGGCCCAAAAGTACACACAAATTTCCAATTATTGCTTAATAATTTTGAACTGCAGAATTGGTTGAGGCTTTATAAAATCAGCTACTTCAAGTTCATTTAAAAGCTTAAATTTGTATTTTAGGCACGAAATGGACAGCGGTAAAAAGAAGCTTTTATTTATTATCAACCCGATATCTGGTGGTAAGGATAAACAGGGATTCGAGAAGGAAGCAAATAAATACCTCGATCATCGTAAATTCGATGCGCATTTTGCGTTCACACAGAAAGCAAACCACGGCGCTGATCTTGCCGCCGATGCAATTCGCAGCCAGTATGACGTCATCGTGGCTGTTGGAGGGGACGGAACGATCAATGAAATAGCAAAGACGCTGGTAGATTCACCGGTGATACTGGGGATTATCCCTGAGGGTTCCGGAAATGGTTTAGCGCGCTTTCTGGAAATTCCCAGTCACGTAAAAGATGCTATTTCCATCCTTAATAAATTTCAGGTGAAGCCTATTGATAGTGGCCGGCTGAATGATCATTATTTCTTCAACATGGCAGGAATTGGCTTTGATGCGGTTATTAGCAACCGGTTCGACAAGGAGAGCATTCGGGGGCCTTATGGATATATGAAAACGGTATTTTCGGAAATTACGGGCTATAAATCGCAAGTATATGAACTGACTATAGATGGGAAGGAGATCAGCAGAGAGGCCTTTATGGTCAGTCTGGCCAATTCGCCCCAATATGGGAATAATGCATACGTTTCGCCGAACGCTTCCGTCTGCGATGGATTGTTGGATGTTTGTATCGTTCGCCCTTTTCCACTTTATTTATTGCCTAAGATGCTGTTCCACCTTTTCAATAAGACGGCCGATAAATCGGAGTACGTTGAAATAATAAGTGGAAAGGAGATCTATATTAAAAGACAACAGGACGGCGAAGTACATGTGGATGGTGAGCCTATTTTTTTGGGTAAGGAAATTAAGGTTACTATATTTCCTCAGTCGCTTAATGTAATTTATTGAAAAAGAAACCATGGCTAAAAGCAAAAAGAAGAACTTCACCGGGGTGATTTATTCGACGGATCCGGATTTTGACTACCAATCGGATGAGTCGGGGGAGGAACATGTGGATGTCCCGCCTTCGTATCAGAATTTAAAGGTATTGCTTGATAAAAAGCAACGCGGAGGAAAGGCGGTTACATTAGTCACGGGATTTGTGGGACCGGAGGAGGTGTTGACTGATTTGGGAAAGCGCCTAAAACAAAAATGTGGAGTTGGGGGTTCAGTGAAAGAGGGTGAGATTCTGATCCAGGGAGATTTTAGAGCCCGGATTATGGAACTTTTAAAAGCTGAGGGATACAAGGTGAAACAATCCGGGGGATAAGCGACTCAGGGGTTGGGGCGCCTTTCCAGAATAAAAGTAAACGGGGTGCTTTCGCATTATTTCGGTTACTTCCGGGGAAAATTTGCATAAACAAAAAAAAATAGCTTCTATTGTAAAAGATTGTTAAATAAAACCGCAATATTTGTATAAAGAATGAATGCTATTCCGACGTTGATGCCGCTGATGCACGTCGGAAACGAACCGAAAAAAGTAAGAAAAACTTTATTTGTTTTTATTTTGTAAAATCTTAAGTTTGCTTAAGCTTTGAAATTGATGGAGCGCAAAACAATTGAACTAATTAACATAAATCATTAAAACTAAAAACTAAAAATTAAAAAAATGGCAAATGCACCAAAACCAAACACAGCAAAAAAACAAGGTAGCTCTTCGGGTTCTAACCTTTTTGCTAGTTTAGCTATCATTATTTGTTTTATTATAGGGTTTCTTGTTTGGAAATTTATAATGGGTAATCCATCTCACTTTGAAGGCGGTGATCCGGAGCTAGGACAGCCTCTTCCAGGTAACTACTTCGGGATGGTATACAAAGCCGGTCTTGTTGTTCCGGTTCTATTGGGATTGCTTCTAATGGTGGTTATCTTTTCTTTCGAACGTTATTTCTTCCTTAACAAAGCAACAGGTAAAGGAAACGTGGATGCTTTCGTAACACGTATTCAAGGATTTTTAGCTACTGGAAATATCGACGCTGCTATCGCGGAGTGTGATAAGCAACAAGGGTCAGTTGCTAACGTAATTAAATCAGGATTGATCAAATACAAGGATTCATCTGCTGATACTCGCGTGAACACTGAGCAAGCGACCATTGCTATCCAAAAAGAGATTGAAGAAGCTACGGCTTTGGAAATGCCTATGTTGGAAAAAAACATGACGATTATTGCTACATTGGTTTCCATCGGTACTCTTACCGGACTATTGGGAACAGTAACCGGTATGATCAAGGCCTTTGCCGCTTTGGCTACAGGTGGGGCGCCTGACCAGGCAGCTCTTGCGAATGGTATTTCTGAGGCCCTTATTAATACGGCTACAGGTATCTTTACTTCGACTATTGCGATTGTAATGTATAACGTATTCACGTCAAAAATTGACAAACTTACGTACTCAATCGACGAAGCTGGATTCTCTATCGTTCAGACTTACGCATCAACTCATAACTAAATTGAAAAAAAAGCAGGTGGTTTATGGAATCATCTGCTTTTTTTCATCTTTAGTTTAAAAGACACACAATAATAAACAGAAACAGCAAATGGGTAAGATAAAAGTTAAAAGAGCGAGTACAACGATTGATATGACCGCGATGTGCGACGTATCGTTTCTGTTGCTGACGTTCTTTATTTTGACAGCGACTGCCCGTCAACCCGAGCCGCTGCCGGTTGATATCCCTTCATCGACAGTTCAGATCAAAGTGCCTGATACGGATCTGGGAGTTATCACCGTAGGGGATGATGGTAAGATGTTCTTTGGCGTAGCAGGTCCAAAGATCCGCGTGAACATGTTGAATCGTATCGGAGAAAAATACGGGCTGACATTTACAGATGAAGAAAAACAACGTTTTTCACTAATCGACGGTTTTGGTGTACCTCTAAGCCAATTGAAGGGGCTGATCAATATGGATAACAACCAGCGCCTGGAGCAGGGTGTTCAAAACGGTATCCCTTCAGATTCCACTGACAATCAGTTGAAAGAGTGGATTCTGGCTGCACGATTAGCAACAGCTGAAGAAAACGATACGCAAATGCGGATTGCAATTAAAGGCGACGCTGACGAAGGCTATCCGGCAATTAAGAGAGTTATTGATATTTTGCAGGAGCAGGATCTGAATAAGTTTAGTTTGATTACTAACTTACGTACAGCCAATTAATTAATTATAAAGACATAGACAATGGCAGAATTAAATACCGGTAAGAAACAGATGCCCAGGGTGGATTTGACCGCGATGGTTGACCTGGCGTTCCTGTTGATTACTTTCTTTATGTTGACAACATCAATTTCTAAGCCGTATGCCATGGATGTGGCTATGCCGGATAAGAATGATGAGCAGGATAAAGATCAGCTAGACGTTGCGGACAACCGGACAATCACTCTTCTCCTGGGAAGCGACAACAAGATCGAGTACTACATGGGTCTTTTAGAAGAGCCGCTTGAAGGACCGACAGTTGTTGATTACGGCAGAAATGGGATTCGGCCAATATTGCTTGAAAAAATCAAGCAGGTTCCTCAATTGACGGGCGATCCGAAAAAGGGGTTGATTGTGATTATCCGGCCGAGCGACAGATCCAACTATAAAAATTTGGTAGATATCCTGGATGAAATGAAAATTGTGGATGCCAAACAGTATATGATTGACAATAACATATCTGAAATGGAGCTGGAGTTGCTCGAGCGAGAAGGCATCTATAACGAATAAAAGAGATTTTTCACCATAAATTAGAAAATATGTTAGGGTCTAAATTAGACATTTTTAAAAGAGAGTGGCTCGACGTAGTATTCGCCGGTCGTAATAAAGCTTATGGAGCTTATACGTTGCGACAGGGTGCGGATGCCGATACCACCAAATCGTTATTTATCGGTGTGATATTATTCGTTCTAGCCATTGGCAGTCCCCTATTAGCACAGTTTATCAAAGGGGATGACGCTGATAACGAACCAGAACGGATGATTGAAACGGAGGTTGTTCTAGCGGAACCGCCACCGGTTGATGAGGCTGCACCGCCACCTCCGCCGCCGGTTGAGCCACCTCCTCCACGCGTGGATCAGGTTCGTATGCCGCCACCGGTGGTTGTGAAGGCTGAGTTGGTTCAGGAAGAAGAGCCGCCGACTGTTGAAGAATTGAAAAAGGCCGATCCGGGACCGAAAACCATTGCGGGTGATCCCACAGCAGCAATTCGAATAGATTTGCCAGTGGGTGAAGGTCCAAAGGATCAGGAAGTGACCGAAGCTGCTGATGCGAATCAGATTTTTACATCAGTTGAGGTTGCACCGACTCCACAAGGGGGTATGGATGCGTTTTACAAGTTTGTAGGTAAAACATACCAGTATCCACCACAAGCCCAGGAGCAAGGTGTTAGCGGACGCGTTCTTCTACAATTCGTTGTAGAAAAAGACGGATCTCTTACCGATATTAAGGTGCTTCGTGATTTGAAATATGGTACAGGAGAAGAAGCGGTTCGGATGTTGAAGAAGGCGCCGAAGTGGAAGCCAGGTATTCAAAACGGTCGTCCGGTTCGGGTTCAGTTTACCTTACCCATTCAGTTAAATCTAGCAGCACAGTAAATGCTTAACAGAAATAACATAAATCAAAACAGACAGAAATCGCCCGCAAAGCGATTTCTGTCTATTATAGGCCTATTCATGTTCGGCCTTTATTTTGTACTTGGACTCGTTGTTATTTTTTGGAAGGATTTCCCGTTGGAAATGAAGAGTACATATAGGATATTATTCGGGGTCATTCTAATTGTATATTCTTTTCTTCGGTTTGCACGCTTGTGGAAGAACCGCGTTAACGATCTTTAACAGGATGTACTTTATGGAACTTTTCCGGAATTTGCATCTATGTTAAGAAATGTTAATTAAATTATATTTTTTCCGGCCGCATAATGATTTTATTAAAAAATAACGCATATTTGTTAATAGCGCTGTTGTTCGCTAGTTCTTTTTTTATTTCTTGTAAAGATAAAAGTTCGAAGGATCCACAAACCATTACCTCTGGGAATATATCAGTTGTTGTTGATGAAACACTGGCTCCGATTATTCAGGATCAGCTTGCGGTTTTCGAGAGTACCTATTCAGATGCGTCGATTGAATTAATTGAAAGACCTGAGAAACTTGCAATAAACCATTTGCTTGCCGATTCGTCTAAAGTTGCAGTGCTCTCCAGAAAGCTGACAGAAGAGGAAGAGAAGTTCTTTGAATCTAAGAAGATAATACCACGTACAACACGTTTCGCTATTGACGGGATAGCCGTAATCACCAATCGAAGCAATCCGCAATCTGAAATTCATATTGAAGAGCTCTTCAAGGTTCTTCGGGGCGAATCTTCCTCTGTTAGGTCACTTGTTTTTGATAACCCGAATTCAAGCTCCATTCGATTATTAAAGGATCTGGCAGGTGTGGATAGTCTTCCTCAAACTGGTGTATATGCATTGAAGACTAATGGCGATATTATCCGTTATGTCTATGAAAACCCGCTTGCCGTGGGTGTGATCGGCATTAACTGGTTGGTTCAGCCGGCAAAGGAGTTTGCAGTAATGGCTGAGGAGATAAAGGTGCTGGGCGTGAAAAATATAGCAGGGAGAAATGGCGACGATGGGTTTTATTATCCTTCACAGGATAATCTGGCCTTAGGAAAGTATCCCTTGGCGCGGGAATTGTATATAGTCAACGCCACTGGTGGCCGAGGACTTGGATTTGGCTTTGCCTCATTTATAGGCGGCGAAAGGGGCCAACGTCTGGTGTTAAAGTCGGGTCTTTTGCCCGATAGCATTCCACCCAGAGAGGTTATAATTAGAAAATAAATCAATTAAATAAATAAATGAAGATGATGAAGAAAGCAATAAACATGGGTTTAGCCTTGTCTTTTGTTGTTTCGGGCGCTTTTGCTCAAAGTTTGGACGATGCTAAGGTTGCTATTAATCAGGAACAGTATGATAAAGCAAAGGGCATTCTTAAGAACTTGGTTCAGAACGACTCCAAAGAAGGGGATAACTACTACTATTTGGGAGACGTATATTTGACTACAGGATACCCTGATTCAGCAAAAATGGTGTTTCAACAGGGTAGTACTGCTGATCCCAAGAATACGCTGAACCAAATCGGACTTGGTGCGGTAGAACTTGTGTCAGGTAATGCGTCGGCTGCAGAAGGTTTGTTTACACAAGCTACTGCAAAATTAAAGAAGAAAGACTATGAAGAGCTGTTAGAAGCAGGGAAAGCCTATCTTAAAGGTGATGAACCTGATTATAATAAAGCTTTGGAATATCTTTTAAAAGCCAAAGAAAAAAATGAAAAGGATGCCCAAATCATGCTGCATATTGGTAATGCATATTTCGGTTTAGGAAACAATAGCGAAGCTTATACGGCTTACCGCGACGCCTTTGATTTGGATAATTCATTATTAAATGCGCAGGTACAGTTGGCCGTGATTAGCAAAGAGGCTTATGCATTTCCCGAGGCTTCGGAAGCATTGAAGGCGATTGTTGCTTCAAATCCTGATTTTGCTCCTACCTACCGGGAGTTGGCAGAAACGTATTACCTATGGTCAAGACGCTCTACCACTACGGAAGATTACAATGCAAAGCTTCAGGAAGCTTTGAACTACTACAAGCAGTATATGGATCGAACCGATTATTCATTGGAATCTCGTATGCGTTATGCCGATTTCCTGATCCTTGCAAAAGATTACCAGACGCTTGAAGTTCAGGCGAATGAAATGGCGAAACTAGATAAGATGAATCCTAGGATTTTACGTTATTTGGGTTATGCGGCTTACGAAAATGGAAATTTTCAGGAGAGTAAACAAGCGTTGACGGATTTCATGAGCAAAGTTGAGCCTGAGCGTTTAATTGCTCGTGACTTTATGTTCCTTGGGATGGCTGACTTACGTTTGGCGGTAGATCCTGAAACCAAAGCACTTGATATGGCAGCAGTTGACGCAGCTGTTGGTAATCTAACCAAAGCTGTTCAGCAAGATTCTTCTATCGCTGAGGATTTGAGTGAAGTGGGGATGCAGTTCTTCCAAGATCAGCAATACGGCGCAGCAGCTAAGGTTTTTGAGGTTTCAATCCAAAATCCTGAGTCCAAGAATTACTTCTACGATCACTACTATTTAGGACTAGCTCATTATTTTGACTATGCGCTGAAGATGAACGCTGAAGTTAAGCCAGACAAGGCAGTCCTTCAAAAAGCTGTTACAGCTTTCAGCAAGCTTATTGAGCTTGCGCCTGAGACAGATGCTGCTTACTTGTATCGTGCAAAAACGTATCGCTTGATCGATGATGCAGAAACACCAGAAGGACAGTTTGTGCCGGACTACGCTAAATTTATTGAGATGGTAACTGCAAAAGGTGCTGAAGCTATCACAAAGAACAAAGCGAATCTTGTGGAAGCATATAATGTAAATGGTGCATATTACTCCATGAACGGGGAATACGAAAGAGCTCGTGAGCACTTCCAGGGAGCATTGGAAGTTGATCCGGCTAATGAGTACGCGCAATCGGCTTTAACGAACCTTGAACCAGCGAATTAATTATATTCATTAAAATACGAAGAACGCCAATAGCCACAGGTTATTGGCGTTCTTTTTTGAATAAAAATATTATCTTTGAAAAGAACTAAATTATAACTTATGGAAACCGAGGCGATAAATTCCTCAGCCAATTATCTCCCGATTTTGTTTCAGATTATTGTCGCTGCAGGATTCGGGATAACGACAATCATAGCTACTCACCTGATAGGTCCTAAAGTCAGGACCGAGAATAAGCTGACTTCCTTTGAATCTGGAATAGAAGTGATTGGAAATGCAAGACAGCCCTTCTCGGTAAAATATTTCATGGTTGCCATTTTATTTGTAATTTTCGATGTTGAGGTAATATTCATGTATCCGTGGGCAGTAAACTTTAGGGAGTTCGGTCTTAATGGGCTTATTGAGATGTTTATTTTCATGGGGCTTTTGCTGCTGGGATTTATTTATGTAATTAAGAAAAAAGCTCTCGATTGGGATGAGTAGGTTTTAAAGGGTGAACGAGATGAGTAATATAAAATTAGAAGCTGCTCCTCCAGGAGTAGAGGGAGCTGGGTTCTTTGCTACTTCTTTTGACAAGGTTATTGGCCTTGCGCGCGCCAATTCATTGTGGCCGCTCCCATTTGCAACGTCGTGCTGTGGTATTGAATTCATGGCTACCATGGGCGCCGACTACGACTTGGCGAGATTTGGTGCTGAAAGACCTAGTTTTTCACCCAGACAGTCGGATATGCTATTGGTAATGGGCACAATCGCGAAAAAGATGGCTCCCGTACTTAAGCAGGTGTATGTCCAGATGGCTGAACCGCGTTGGGTAATTGCGGTGGGGGCATGTGCAAGTAGCGGAGGAATTTTTGACACTTATTCTGTATTACAGGGGATCGATGAAATTATTCCCGTGGACGTTTATGTCCCTGGTTGTCCGCCACGCCCGGAAGCGATTCTCGACGGAATTATGCACTTGCAGGAAATTGTTAAGAACGAGTCTTTGAATCGCCGGAATACTCCGGAGTATAAGGCGCTTTTAGAGAAATATGGAATTTTAACGGACAATGGATAAGCTAAATAACAAATCGCTGTTCCAGCGGTTACAGGAGCGCTTTGGTGAAATAGTCGGATTTCCGGAGGAACCATATGGATTGCTTACCATACAGACCCAGAAGGAGGATATTATTGAAGTTTTGGAATTTTTGAAAAGGGATGAAGAGCTTCAGTTTATTTATTTGACGGATATCACGGCGGTACATTATCCGGATAAGGATCTTGCGTATACGGTTGTTTATCATCTTCATAGCTTCGTCAATAATCTGAGATTGCGCATTAAAGTTTCGATTTCAGATGTCCAGCCCTCGATTCCCTCAGCAACCGTACTGTGGAAGGGTGCGAATTGGATGGAACGTGAAACTTACGACTTCTTTGGTATTCGCTTTATAGGTCATCCGGATTTAAGTCGGATTTTGAACGTGGACGATTTGGAAGCATTCCCTATGCGTAAAGAACACCCTTTGGAGGATCCAAACCGGGTTGATAAGAAAGATTATTTTTTTGGACGATAAGATGGCAGAAGCAATTACCAAAATATCACCTAATAAGCCGGTGTTTTCGGATAACGATTCTCAGGAGGATTTAATCACGCTGAATCTGGGGCCAACGCACCCGGCTACTCATGGGGTGTTTCAGAATGTGCTCCAAATGGACGGAGAACGAATTGTAAGCGGAGTTTCAACTATCGGATACATTCACAGGGCTTTTGAAAAGATTGCTGAACACCGCCCATTTTATCAGATTACACCTTTAACCGATCGTTTGAACTATTGTTCTTCCCCGATTAATAATATGGGGTGGCACATGACTGTCGAAAAATTACTGAATATCGAAATTCCAAAACGGGTAGATTATCTTCGGGTTATCGTGATGGAACTTGCTAGAATAACGGACCATATTATTTGTAATGGTATTCTAGGAGTTGACACGGGGGCATTTTCGGGATTCTTGTACGTTATGCACGAACGAGAAAAAATCTATGAGATTTACGAAGAAATTTGCGGTTCGAGACTGACTACTAACATTGGCAGGATCGGGGGGTTTGAAAGAGATATTAATGCTCGGGCAATTGAAAGAATAGAGGCTTTTCTGGAACGCTTTCCACCGGTTTTACAAGAATTCACGGAATTGTTTGATCGTAACCGCATCTTTATCGAGCGTACCTCGGGTGTTGCAGCGGTTGATACGGCAACAGCACTCGAATATAGCTGGAGCGGCCCGATACTTCGTGCCACCGGACTCGACTATGATGTACGTGTTAATGAACCCTACTGTTCCTATGATGAGTTCGATTTCGACATTCCGGTCGGCACGAACGGAGACGTTTATGACCGCTACATGGTCAGAAATGAGGAAATGAGACAGAGTCTGCGGATTATTCAGCAGGCACTGGTCAAGCTTAAGAAAGAGCCGAAAGGTGTTTTTCACGCAGACGTACCGGAATTCTATCTTCCGCCTAAAGAGAAGGTATATAACAATATGGAGGCATTGATTTACCACTTCAAGATTGTGATGGGGGAAATAGAAACGCCGAAATCGGAAGTGTATCATGCTGTCGAGGGTGCTAACGGTGAGCTTGGGTTTTATTTGATCAATGATGGCGGACGATCGCCGTACCGTCTTCATTTCAGGAGGCCTTCCTTTATCAATTATTCGATGTACGCCCCGATGAGTAGAGGTATGTTATTATCGGATGCCATAATTAATATGAGTAGTTTGAATGTTATAGCAGGAGAGTTAGATGCTTAAGGTACATAACACCGAATTGAAAGAATTTTCGCCGGAACTATTATTAAAATTCCAGACAATTGTAAACCGCTATCCTGAGGGAAGACAAAAGTCAGCTCTGTTGCCCATACTTCATGAGGTTCAAGCAGAGGAAGGCTGGTTAAGTCCTGAATCCATGGATCGTGTTGCGTCATTTTTGTCCATTGAACCGATTGAGGTTTATGAAGTTGCGACATTTTACACCATGTATTTTCTGAAACCCCAAGGTAAATACGTCCTGGAAGTATGCCGTACCGGTCCCTGTTGTCTCGTAGGTGCTGAGAAGATCATGAAGCATATTGAGCAAACGCTTGGCGTTAAAGAAGGGGAAGTCACTGATGACGGAATGTTCAGCTGGCGGGGGGTAGAGTGTATTGCTGCCTGTGGTTTTGGTCCGGTATTACAGATTGGCCCTGAATACACCTTCTACGAGAACTTGACAGAGAATAGTGTTAGCCAATTAATTTCAGAATTGAGAAATAAAAATTAAGGGTAGGAAATGGCTCATCAATTATTACTTGAAAATATACACGTCCCCGGAATCAATACATTCGAAGTGTATCGCCGTGAAGGCGGTTATCGTGCGGTTGAAAAGGCGATAGGCACCATGGGATCTGAGGCAGTTGTTGAGGAAGTAAAAACCTCAGGGCTGCGGGGTCGAGGTGGAGCAGGTTTCCCCACAGGTATGAAATGGAGCTTCCTGGCCAAGCCCGAGGGAGTGCCTCGTTACCTGGTTTGCAATGCTGATGAATCAGAGCCGGGCACGTTCAAGGACCGGTACTTGATGACCTATATTCCGCATTTGTTGATAGAGGGAATGATAGTTTCCAGTTTCGCTTTGGGAGCCAATACGTCCTACATCTATGTACGCGGAGAAATGATGCCTCAAATCCGAATTTTGGAAAAGGCAATTGCGGAAGCGAAAGCAAATGGTTTTCTGGGAAAGAATATAATGGGTAGTGGATACGACCTCGAGTTATACGTGCACCCGGGTGCCGGCGCCTACATTTGCGGAGAAGAAACCGCTTTGCTAGAGTCATTGGAAGGTAAACGCGGGAATCCGAGATTAAAGCCACCATTTCCAGCTGTCTCGGGGCTCTACAACTGCCCGACAGTGGTTAACAACGTTGAAACGATAGCAGCTACTGTTCCGATCATTGTCAACGGGGGCGAGGAGTATGCTAAACTGGGGATTGGACGCAGTACCGGAACGAAATTAATTTCCGCAGGTGGAAACTTGAAAAAGCCGGGTGTTTACGAAATAGAATTGGGCCTTTCCGTGGAAGAGTTTATTTATTCTGAAGAATATTGCGGCGGTATTGCCAATGGAAAGAGACTAAAGGCTGTTGTGGCAGGGGGCTCATCTGTGCCGATTCTTCCGGCCAACCTGATTTTGAAGACTGCCAATGGAGAGTCCCGGCTCATGAGCTATGAATCGTTATCCGACGGAGGTTTTCAGACGGGAACTATGATGGGATCAGGAGGCTTTATTGCCTTTGACGAAGATCAATGCATTGTGAGGAATACCTGGAATTTTGCTCGTTTTTATCACCATGAGAGTTGCGGGCAATGTTCGCCGTGTCGTGAAGGAACGGGTTGGATGGAAAAGGTGTTACATAATATTGAGCTTGGCCGGGGAAATCAAAGCGACCTGGATCTTTTGGTGAACGTTGCCAAGAATATTGAAGGTAATACGATATGTCCGTTAGGCGATGCTGCGGCCTGGCCAGTGGCCAGTGCAATCAGGCATTTCAGGGACGAATTCGAGTGGCATATCAATCATCCACAGAAAGCACTGACGGAGAATTATGGTTTGGCTCATTACGCCGATTCATTGTCGCCCCTGGTATAAATATTATTTAGGATGTCTGAAGAGAAAATAAAAGTAAGCATAGACGGTATTCTGGTGGAAGTGGAGCCAGGGACTACGATCATGAATGCGGCACGTAAAATTGGGGGAGATGTAGTTCCGCCGGCTATGTGCTACTATTCAAAGCTGGAAGGAAGTGGCGGGAAGTGTAGAACATGTTTGGTGAAGGTCACTAAGGGCTCTGAAAAAGACCCCCGGCCCATGCCCAAATTAGTAGCTTCGTGCCGGACAGGCGTGATGGATGGTATGGAAGTTCAAAATATCACCTCGCCGGAAGTTCTGGAAGCCCGAAAGGGTATTGTCGAGTTCTTGCTGATCAATCACCCCCTCGATTGTCCGATTTGTGATCAAGCCGGAGAGTGTCATCTCCAGGATTTAAGTTACCAGCACGGAATTGAAGAAACCCGCTACGAGTTTGAGCGCCGAACTTTCGATAAAATTGACATCGGCGATAAAATTCAGCTACATATGACCCGATGCATATTATGTTATCGTTGTGTGATGGTAGCCGATCAGATTACTGATCAGCGTGTCCATGGTGTGCTTGGAAGAGGCGATGCCTCGGAGATCTCCACTTACATTAGCAAAGCTGTGGATAATGACTTTTCGGGGAACATGATTGACGTGTGTCCGGTCGGAGCTTTGACAGACAGAACTTTCCGGTTCAAAAATAGAGTTTGGTTCACGAAGCCTGTAGATGCTCATCGTGATTGTCCTAGCTGTGCCGGAAAAGTGACCCTTTGGTATAAAGGCGAAGATGTATTACGGGTTACCGGCCGAAAAGATGAATTTGGAGAAGTGGCCGAATTTATTTGTAATGAATGTCGCTACGAGAGGAAAGCCACGTCCGATTGGGTCATTGAAGGTCCGAGAAAGATCAAGAACACCTCCGTGATATCGGCCAACCATTATGAGTTGCCGGCGCCGCCTCCGGTTATTAAACAGAATCTGAAACTTCAGGAAGAAAATAAACTGCAGCTTCAACGAGCCGAGAAGCTTAAGTAATTTAAAGGAATATGGAATTAGCTTTCGTACTGGAGAAATTTATTCTCATTGTTGTTGTCTTCGTTATCACGCTGCTTATCGCGATGTATTCAACGCTTGCTGAACGCAAGGTTGCCGGTTTTATGCAAGACCGTTTCGGGCCTGAACGTGCCGGTCCTTTCGGAATTCTTCAACCCCTTTGCGATGGTGCTAAATTTTTCTTCAAGGAAGAAATCATACCTGCCGGAGCACATCGGCCGTTGTTCGTTCTCGGACCGACTCTGGCCATCATTACTGCCTGTATTGGAAGTGCTGTGATCCCCTGGGGGCAGTCGCTTACCATGGGCGATCGGATAATCGAGTTGCAGGTAGCGGACGTCAACGTCGGAATACTTTATATTTTTGGTGTTGTAGCCTTAGGTGTTTATGGTATTATGCTCGGAGGCTGGGCTTCCAACAACAAGTTCTCCCTGATGGGCGCAATCCGTGCTGCTTCACAAAGTATCAGCTATGAGTTGGGGATGGGCCTGTCTATCATTGCCCTGTTGATGGTCACTCAGTCGCTGTCGCTGAAGGACATCGTAGCCCAGCAAGAGGGATTTGTAAATTGGAATATCTGGGGACAGCCGATCGGCTTTCTGATATTTTTAGTTTGCGCTTTTGCGGAAACCAACCGGGTACCATTTGATTTGCCTGAGTGTGAAACCGAACTCGTTGGGGGATACCATACAGAATATTCTTCCATGAAGCTGGGGCTTTATATGTTTTCGGAATATATCAACATGTTTGTTTCGTCAGCGCTGATGGCCGCCTTGTATTTTGGTGGTTACAACTTCCCATTTATGTATGATCTCGGACTTTCCCAAAACTGGATAACCATCATCGGGGTATTCGTGTTTTTTCTGAAGATAATAGGTTTTATATTTTTCTTTATGTGGATCCGGTGGACATTACCTCGTTTTCGTTACGATCAGTTAATGAACCTGGGTTGGAAAATGTTAATACCACTTGCTCTGGCCAACATAGCGCTTACGGGCGTCTTTATTATTTTGAAAGATAAGTTTTTCTAAAAAGATATTTCATGCAATCACTGAGTAACAGAAAGAAAGTTTTAGTTCAGAAGCCAATGAATTTCTGGGAGAGGATTTATCTTCCAGCCATTTTTAAGGGCCTTGGTATTACCCTGCGGCATTTCTTTATGCGTAAGAACACCGTTCGTTATCCTGAAGAGAAGCGTCCCTACGCCAAGAATTTCCGAGGCCTGCACTCTCTGAAAAGAGACGAACATGGAAGAGAGCGGTGCACGGCATGCGGACTTTGTGCACTTTCCTGTCCTGCAGAAGCCATCACAATGATTTCGGCCGAGCGTCAGGCTGGCGAAGAGCATCTCTACCGCGAGGAAAAATATGCGGCAGTCTACGAAATCAACATGTTGCGTTGTATTTTTTGCGGATTATGTGAAGAGGCATGTCCGAAAGAAGCGATCTACCTGGATGGGCCGCATGTACCACCCGAGTATTTGCGGAAAGACTTTATTTATGGAAAAGATAAGCTGGTGGAAAAGCCCTTCATTAATGTAGCAAATCTTACCTCAAATAATTAGACATGACATTTTTTTACTTCGTAGCCTTTCTTACGCTGTTCTTTGCGGTAATGACGATCGTGAGCAAAAACCCTGTTCACAGTGTTCTCTATCTGGTCATCACATTTTTCACTTTTTCCATTCATTACATCCTTTTAAACGCTCAGTTTCTTGCCGTGGTAAACTTCATAATTTATATGGGGGCCATCATGGTCTTATTTCTGTTTGTACTCATGTTGTTAAATATGAACAAGGAGAGTGAACCCTTAAAGTCAGTGCTCGTCAAGGTGATGGGCGCTGTTGCGGGAATGTGTTTTATTGTTGTGCTGGCTGCCTCCTTTCGCTTTCTGGAAGTGTCAGCACCGCTTGAGATAAAAAATCCGGAGATTGGTTTGGTCGGGAACCTCGGAAAAGTTCTTTTCAAAGAGTTTCTACTTCCCTTCGAAATTTCGTCCATTCTCCTGTTAACCGCCATGGTCGGAGCGGTATTGTTGGGTAAAAAAGATAAGAAAAAGGCTTAAGTTATGTTTGAAACTATACAAAGTGTTCCGCTGAACCATTACATTATTTTCTGCAGTCTTATTTTTGCGATCGGGGTAATCGGCGTTTTGACACGACGGAACGTCATTGTGATTATGATGTCGATCGAACTTATGTTAAACTCAGTAAATCTGTTGCTAGTAACATTTTCCGTTTTTTTTGGAGATCCAGCAGGTCAGGTATTTGTGTTTTTCGTGATGGCGCTCGCGGCTGCGGAAGTTGCCGTTGGCTTGGCTATCATCATGATGGTTTACCGAAATACACGTTCAATTGATATCGATATCTTAAATAAACTGCGATGGTAATATCGGTCTTTATTGCACGTCATTCTTTTCCTAAACGTATAAACAGTATATGATTGATTTAATTTGGTTAGTGCCTTTAGTGCCCTTGATAGGATTCCTCATCAATGGTGCGGGCCGAAACGTTTTACCTAAGAACCTTGCTGCCCTTATAGCCTGCGGCTCGGTACTGGTTTCTTTCATTATCAGCATCATTATCTTTTCAGATGTATACCAAGCACGTCAGGCCGGTGAAAGTGCTTCTACCAACATCATGCTGTTTGATTGGTTTAAAGTCGGCTCACTGAACATCTCCATGTCCTTCCTGGTCGATCCGCTAAGTTCAGTCATGCTGCTAATCGTTACGGGTATCGGATTTTTGATTCATATCTATTCGGTGGGCTATATGAAGGCAGACGAAGGTTTCAATAAGTTCTTTGCTTACCTGAACCTGTTCATTTTCTTCATGCTCTTGCTGGTACTCGGATCAAATTATCTGGTAATGTTCATTGGATGGGAGGGCGTTGGTCTTTGTTCTTATCTTCTGATAGGCTTTTGGTATAAAAATTCATCTTTCGCAGAGGCCGGTAAAAAAGCGTTTGTGATGAACCGTATTGGTGATCTGGCCTTCCTGATCGCTGTATTTCTGATTTTCCTGAATTTCGGCTCCATTGAATTTTCCGCAGTGTTTCCGCAGGCATCGACCATGATGTCAGGCGATGCTACGCTGGTCCTGATCAGCCTGCTCCTTTTTATTGCCGCTACGGGGAAATCGGCTCAAATACCTCTGTTTACCTGGCTACCCGATGCGATGGCCGGACCTACACCTGTGTCAGCACTCATTCATGCAGCAACCATGGTGACAGCCGGAGTTTACATGATTGTTCGGTCAAACATACTTTTTACGTTGTCGCCCGTCGTCATGCAGCTTGTAGCCGTTGTCGGACTCTGTACTGCGCTGATAGCCGCCGCTACTGCTCTTACGCAAACCGACATAAAGAAGGTGCTTGCCTACTCAACGGTTTCGCAACTAGGATACATGTTCCTTGCGCTGGGAGTTGGAGCTTTCACCGGAGCCTTGTTTCACGTGATTACCCATGCCTTCTTCAAGGCGCTCCTATTTCTTGGGGCCGGCTCGGTCATTCATGCCATGGGCGATGAGCAGGATCTGCGTCAAATGGGCGGACTAAGGAAGAAACTTCCGATTACCTTCGTCACCATGTTAATTGGAACAATTGCGATTTCCGGTATTCCTCCACTTTCCGGTTTTTTCTCGAAAGATGAAATACTCGCTCATGCTTTTGCCGAAAGTAGTTTGCTTTGGGCTGGAGGATTCCTCGCGGCTCTGTTTACAGCCTTTTATATGTTCCGTTTGTTGTTTCTTACCTTCTACGGGAAATTCAGGGGCACATTTGAACAGGAAAGCCATTTGCACGAATCGCCCTGGACGATGGTCATGCCGCTGATTATTTTGGCTGTACTGTCAGCGATAGGTGGAGGCTTAAATATTCCGGCAGCACTTGGAGGGAGTTCGGCGCTCTCGGGTTTTCTGGATCCTGTTTTTATCCACTCCGCTGCCATTTCAAAACCATTTCATCTCGATCACAGCACAGAATATCTACTCATGGCTGTATCTTCAATTGGCGCTATTGTAATGGCGATTTATGCCTATATCCGTTACGGGAAGAAACATCATGTTCCGGCAGGTGATCAGCAACCGCGTAGCGTGCTGGCCAAACTGTCTTACCACAAATTTTATGTCGATGAGATTTACGATGCCCTTATCGTTAAGCCACTCAAAAGCCTTTCATCCTTTTTACACCGGGTTATAGACAGGACATTAATCGACGGGCTGGTGAACGGAGTAGGAAAGGGCGTTTACGAATCAGGCAAGGTGATTCGGTTGGCTCAATCGGGTAACGTCGGATTCTATCTCTTTTTGATGGTTGTCGGCATCATTGCACTTTTGCTTTACGGTTTTCTAACAGTTTAAACAGGAATTATTACCGCAATACATGGACAATTTATATATTCTCTTACTTCTGCCTGTGCTGGGCGCCACCATCCTAGCTTTTATCAAGAATCCGGGAGTTGCCAAATCGCTTGCATTGACAGTATCGCTGATCTCACTGGCATTGACGATTCCTTTCCTGCTGAAATTTGTGCCGGATGCATCCATGCAGTTTGAGCAATCTTTTGAATGGCTGCCTTCTTATGGCATTCATTTCCATATCGGGATCGACGGTATAAGTTTGCCGCTCGTCTTATTGACCAATACCTTGCTGCCGCTGATTATACTTGCCAGCTTCAAAAATACCTATCGCGGAAGTTTCTATGCACTCGTTCTTTTTATGCAGGCAGGCCTACTGCTCGTTTTTACCGCCCTCGATGCGTTCCTTTTTTATGTAGGTTGGGAAATCGCCTTGATTCCTATATATTTTATTTGTGCACTTTGGGGCGACGATGACCGGATAAGGGTAAACATGAAGTTTTTCGTTTATACATTTCTGGGAAGTCTGCTAATGTTGATCGCAATTATCTATCTGCATCTTCAGGTGCCTGAACGAAATTTCGAACTGCAGTCGTTCTATAGCCTTGCACTCAGATCCGAAGCACAGGGTTGGGTCTTCCTCGCATTTTTTGCAGCCTTTGCTGTCAAGATGCCGATATTTCCACTTCATACCTGGCAACCCGACACTTATACCTCTGCACCTACTGCAGGAACCATGCTGCTCGCGGGCATTATGCTGAAGATGGGTGTTTATGGTTTGATCCGTTGGTTGATCCCCGTATCGCCTCTGGGCTTTGAGCAATATGGCCTGATTTGTTTTATCCTGGCTATTATCGGAATTGTATACGCGTCTATTATCGCGCTCAAACAACAAAATATGAAGCGCCTCATTGCTTACTCGTCAATTGCCCACGTAGGATTGATAGGCGCCGGGGTTTTTGCATGGAATCTTGAAGGACTTCAGGGTGCCATGGTACAGATGATAAATCACGGCATCAATGTAGTTGGCTTATTTTTCGTAGCAGAGATCCTCTTACGGCGGACGAACACATTATCGCTTGATGGCCTTGGGGGCATCGCTAAACCAGCGCCAAAACTTGCGGTCGTGTTCTTAGTCATCATCATGGCTTCGGTTGGACTTCCATTAACCAACGGTTTTATCGGCGAGTTTCTACTCTTGGTGGGTGTATATCAGCATGGGCTTATTTACGCTGTTTTCGGTGGTTTAACTCTGATTCTCGGCGCAGCTTATATGCTTCGCCTCTTCCAAAAAACCATGTTGGGCAAGACAAATGAGACGACTGCAAATTTTCGAGATATTCACGGGACGGAAATGATCGTTTTTGCTGTCGTGTTTATATTAATTTTTGCAATTGGGGTATTTCCGCAGCCGCTACTTAATTTATCAGAAGCTGCAGTTCTAAATCTGATTAATCAGGTTCCCCTTAATTAAATGAATTCCAAACGCTATTGAAATAAATAATTAACAGATGGGTGCCATTATCACGCTTTCTTTATTAGCCATTCTCGTATTATACCTCGGACTCTACAAGGCTAAGAAATTACTGCTTCCCGTTTCCATTTTGGGCATGATCGGAGCAGCCGTTCTTTCACTAAGTCTTTGGAACGAGCCCGCCCAGCCGCTCTATAGCGGAATGGTCATGTTCGATCACTTCTCCGTTGTTTTTACCGTGTTGATGATCGGGTTAACCATTCTGGTATTCCTGCTTTCGCGAAATTATTTCGATTTTGTTGGCGAGCATACGGCAGAATATTTTGCCCTGATGCTTTTTTCGCTAACCGGTGCATTGTTAATTGTGTCGTTCTACAATCTCTCGATGCTTTTCATCGGCGTAGAAATTATGTCTGTTGCGCTCTATATTCTCGCCGGAATCCGAAAGAATGATTATGCATCGAACGAGGCTTCCTTAAAGTATTTTCTGATGGGGGCTTTCTCCACAGGTTTTTTGTTATTCGGTATCGCCCTGATTTATGGAGCAAGCGGGTCATTTGGACTGGCCGAAATCCAGCAATACGTATTGACAAACTCTTCTGAAATTTCACCGCTATTTTATACAGGTGTGATTCTATTCATCATCGGGCTCGCTTTCAAGATAGGAGCTGCGCCTTTTCATTTTTGGGTCCCCGATGTTTACGACGGATCGCCCATACTGATCACAACTTTTATGAGTACCATCGTCAAAGTCGCCGCCATTGCAGCATTTCTTCGCCTGTTCTGGTTCTGCTTTGAGCCTCTTGCCGACTTCTGGATTCCAGTTCTGTCGATCCTCTCGATCATAACACTTTTCGTCGGGAACATCACTGCACTCATGCAGCAGAGCTTTAAAAGGATGTTGGCATACTCAAGTATCTCTCACGTAGGGTATATGCTTTTTGCACTGTTAAGTCTTGGGGGTGGTTCGGCAAATGCCATCCTTATTTATGGTGGAGCGTATTCTCTTTCATCAATAGTAGCTTTTGCAGCCCTTATTGCCGTGAAGCGAAGCGATGGGAGCGAGCAGTTCGAGGCTTTCCACGGACTGGCTAAGAAAAATCCATTTTTGTCATTTACGCTGGCCATTGCCATGTTATCGCTTGCGGGAATACCGCTGACAGCCGGCTTTGTAGGGAAGTTTATGATGTTTACCGCTGCGTTAAACGATTACCATCTCATTTTGCTTATCATTGCTGTCGTCAACGCCGGCATCGGTATTTATTATTATTTCCGTGTTATTGTAGCTATGTATTTCCGTCCGATGGATCGTGAGGAAGTGCCGGTTAATCTGAATTACAAGGTGGTCATCACACTTGCAACTTTGATCACGATACTTCTGGGAATCTATCCGGCAATGGTGACAGGAATTGTATAGCTTCGCAGATCTACTGGCCTCCTTACTATTTTGGATATTCATAAAATCTACCTATTAATTTTTATATATTCGTAGCATAAGGATTAATATGCATGAATTTTGGGCCTCTTTCCAACAATTATTAGACGCAGAAGAACTACTCCGTTCTGGTGGCTTTTATCTTTTACTGATTGTGGTATTTGCTGAAACCGGTCTCTTTTTCGGTTTCTTTCTTCCTGGAGATTACCTTCTTTTTTTAGCCGGTCTTTTTTGTGCTTCGGGACTGCTTCCTGTTAGTATCTATTCCCTTTGCGGCGGTTTGTTTTTCGCGGCTGTTCTTGGTAACTATACAGGATACTGGTTTGGACGCCGGACAGGACCGATGCTTTTTAAGCGAAAAGAATCTCTCTTATTCAAGCAGAAGTATATCGTCGCTGCCGAGGAATTCTATCATAAATACGGAGCCCTGGCACTTATCGTAGGAAGATTTATGCCAATTATACGTACATTTGCTCCGATATTTGCAGGCGTTGTAAGGGTCGATATAGGAAGGTTTAGTTTCTTAAATATATCGGGAGCAATCCTATGGGTAGGAGTACTCACCTTATCTGGTTATTTTCTCGGACAACGGTTCCCGCAAATTGTAGATTATATCGAATATATCATCATAGGCTTCATCTCCATAACTACGGTTCCTCTGGTTATCACGGTGTTGAGAAAGAGTTTAAAGAAAAACAATAAATTAGAAAAATAGAATGAGTTTTAAACATCCATGGCACGACGTCTCGCCCGGTAATGTAGTTCCAACTTCTGTAAACGGGATCATTGAAATTCCGAAAGGTTCAAAAGCAAAATACGAGATAGATAAAGAAAGCGGTTTAATGAAATTAGACCGTGTTTTATTTTCCTCAGTTATATACCCCGCCAACTACGGCTTTATTCCACAAACGTATTGCGACGATAAAGATCCGCTCGATATCCTGGTACTCAGCTCGGTTGATGTTTACCCAATGACGTTAATTGAAGCCAACGTAGTGGGTGTTATGCATATGATCGACAACGGTGAACAAGACGATAAAATTATTGCTGTTGCAAAGAATGATATGTCGGTGAACTACATCACAGACTTATCCGAGCTTCCGCCACATACCATGAAAGAAATTGTCCGTTTCTTTCAGGACTACAAAGCATTGGAAGGGAAAAATGTGACTATCGAACAACTTCTTGACAGATCTTATGCTATAAAAGTGATCGAAGAAAGCCTGGCTCTCTATCAAAAGGTATTTGTGAACCAAAAGTAATATTATGGGTTTTCAAATTTTTGTCACATTCTTCCTCGTTTTTCTAAACGGATTTTTTGTTGCTGCAGAGTTTGCAATTGTTAAAGTCCGGTCGTCGCAGCTTGAAGTTCAGGCAAAAACGGGAAGCAATGCGGCAAAGCTTGCAAAACACATTACACACCATCTCGACGGATATCTGGCTGCGACTCAGTTAGGCATCACCCTGGCGTCCCTGGGATTAGGATGGGTAGGAGAGGCCGTGATGACAAAGGTTGTGGTTGATTTTCTTGCCCTGTTCAATATCGAATTGGTCGGAACGTTTCAGACAAACCTTGGTCATATATTAGCTTTTTCGATTATTACCTTTCTTCATATCGTCTTTGGGGAATTAGCGCCTAAGTCTATTGCTATACAACGGCCAGTAGGAACTACTCTGGCGCTGACCTTCCCCTTGCGGTTCTTCTATATGATATTCAGACCCTTTATCTGGGTTTTGAACGGTTTTGCAAATCTCATTCTGAAACTGTTAGGGTTTGGAGAGTCGATCACCGAAGTACATCACTCATCCGAAGAGCTTCAATATCTGCTTGAGCAAGGTAAAGAGTCGGGCGCCCTGAACCTGACAGAGCACGAACTCATTAAGAATGTTTTTGATTTCAACGAGCGGGTAGTAAAAAATGTGATGGTTCCTCGAACGAAAATCACGGCGATTGAAATTAGCAGTCCTAAAGAAGCGCTGTTAAACACGATCATCAGTGAAGGCTATTCCCGGGTGCCGGTATACGATGGTTCGATTGATAAAATTGTTGGAGTGGTCCATGCCAAAGATCTGCTACCTCAGTTGGTCGACCAACAAGAAATCGAATTGAAAAATATCATCCGGAAGCCATATTTCATTCCAGAGACCAAGAAAATCAACGATCTGCTAACCGAATTCCAATTGAAGCGAATCCAGATCGCCATCGTACTGGATGAATTCGGCGGAACTTCGGGGATGGTGACGCTCGAAGATATCGTCGAAGAATTGGTTGGCGAGATTCAGGACGAGTATGATGAGGAACATCCGATCGTGGAGCAGGTATCGCAGACCGAATTCATTGTTTCCGCCTCAGCAAATATTCATGACGTAAACGAATTCCTCCCCGTCGAGTTGCCTTCCAGTAACGATTACGACACCTTATCGGGTTTAGTAAGCGAGCTGTTTGATAAAATACCTGACGTCGGAGAATGCAAAAATTACCATGGTTATTCTTTTACCATCTTAAAGAAAACTCAGCAGAATATTGAGTCCGTGAAGATGGAACGTCTTGAGGAAAGCGAATTGGAAGAGGAGGACTAAACAGGCATTCAACCGTGCATATATTCTATACACCCGATATCGACATCCATGCCAGCAGCTATCAGCTATCTGAAGAGGAAAGCAAGCATAGTTCGCGCGTTCTTCGTTTGAAAGCCGACGATGAGATAATGCTTGTTAACGGAAAAGGAACAACTTTCATTGCCCGCATTACTGACTCCCATCCTAAAAGAATGCAGGCCTCCATCGTGTCATCTACCTTTCAGGAGAAAGCCCGCCCGTATCATCTCCACCTTGCGGTAGCCCCCACGAAAAATATAGAGCGATACGAATGGTTTCTCGAAAAAGCAACCGAAATCGGGGTCGATGAAATTACCCCCCTTATCTGCGAGCACGCAGAGAGAAAGGATGTGAAGCATGAACGACTGAATAAGATCCTTGTGGCGGCTATGAAGCAGTCGCAACAAAGTTTTCTACCCACCCTGAACGACACAATCCGGTTTGACGAGTTCATCGAATTGCCCACGAGTGATAAGAAATTTATCGCTCATTGCGATGAGGACGAAAAATATTCCCTAAAATCTGTACTCTTTGCTCAGCAAAATTCCCTAATTTTAATCGGACCAGAAGGCGACTTCTCGCCTTCTGAGATAAAAAATGCAATCAGCGGTGGATATGTTCCTGTCAGTTTAGGCCAAACCCGCCTGCGTACGGAAACAGCAGCGCTTGTTGCTTGCATGGAAGTGAGTTTTTTGAACCGATAGAACTTTATCCTAATATCAGCATGAAAACGATCGCTGTCAATGATTCTCTTAAGTTTGAAATAGAAGAAGGCGACTCAGGGTTGCTGATGGATGGTGAGCCGGTAAGCTTTAATTTGCAGCAGCTTTCAAACGGGCATTTTCATGGTCTTCTTAATAACGCGAGTTATACAACGGAAGTTGTCAGCCTTGACCGGAAGCAAAAGGAAGCACTGATAAAGGTAAACGGCACTGTGCACAAAGTGTTTTTATCAGATGAATACGATGACCTTTTAAAGGATCTGGGTATGGCAACGTCGAGCAAGGCCGACGCCGGTATGCTCCATGCTCCGATGCCCGGGCTGGTACTTCGCTTATTGGTAAAGCCCGGAGACGCCCTGAAGAAGGGAGACGGATTCCTGGTTTTGGAAGCCATGAAAATGGAAAATCTCATTAAAGCCCAAGCCGACATCCGCATCACGTCTGTCGAGGTAAGCGAAGGAGATAAGGTAGAGAAAAATCAGGTATTACTTCGCTTCGACGCGCTTCCCGAATAGTAGCTCCTCATTACTTAATGATTCGGCGGATCTTATTTGACTGTTTGATAAGCTTGTAAAGCGCATCGTAATCTTCCGCTTCCAATACGCGGTGGATACCCTGTAACTGTTTAATATGCTCTTCAAGTACCTCCAGTATGTTAGTCCGGTTCTGCTTAAAGATCGGGATCCACATATCTGCTGAACTTTTTGCGAGTCGCACAGTCGATTCGAAACCACCACTCGCAAGCTCGAATATCCGGCCTTGCGACTTCTCTTTTTCTAAAACTGTTAGAGCCAGTGCGAAGGAAGTGATGTGCGATATATGCGATACGTACGCTGTATGAAGGTCGTGCTCATGGGCATGCATAAAAACTGGATTCATCTCAAGCGCCTCGCAAATATTCTCAGCCACCTCGAAAGCATCATCGTCGGTCTGTGTAATGTCGCAAAAAACCATGTTTTTACCCTTATACAGATCTTCTATTGCCGCTTCCGGACCAGAGTACTCTGTACCTGCCATGGGGTGACTGGCGACCAGTCTCCCGCGCTTGGGATGACCCTCGACTGCCTGCAGAATATCCTTCTTTGTTGAACCCAACTCAATAACCGTTTGCCCATCGTTGATTTCATCAAGTATGGAAGGAAGCAGAGATTGTATTGCCGTCACGGGGACTGCCAGCACAATCAGATCGGACGATGCGAGCGCATCCTTCATATTGCCGGAACTGTCAACAATTCCCATCTCGAGCGCCTTTGCAAGGTGTTCGGCACTGTTATCGATACCGATAATATGAGTGGCCAGTTTTGCTTTTTTTAAACTTAGGGCAAGGGAACCTCCGATAAGGCCCACGCCAACAAGGGCTATTTTCATGGATTTAATTCTAAAGCTGATTTGATTCGCTCGATCGCCCGGCTCAGGATTTCTTCTGTCGAGCATAGACTGACGCGAATGTATGAATTTCCCTGACTTCCAAAAATACCCCCCGGCGTAATAAATACCATTGCGTGATCAAGAACCCAGTCGGCCAAAGCGTATCCATCTCTGTATTCGGCGGGTATGCGCGCCCAAAGGAACATCCCGACCTGATCCTTGTCATACGTGCAGCCCAACAGGTCGAGAAGTGCGGCCGCAATTATTCTCCGGTTACGATAAACTTTATTCATCTCCGTATGCCACCCGTCATCGAGTTTTAGCGCCTTCGTGGCCGCTATCTGTAACGGATAGAACATCCCCGAATCCATATTGCTTTTAAAGCGCAGAATCTCAGCAAGCCTGTCGGGCGCGCCTACGAGCATTCCCATTCGCCAGCCGGCCATATTATAGGTCTTGCTGAATGAATTCAGCTCGATACAAACTTCCTTTGCACCTTCGACAGATAATATGCTGATCTGTTCTTCATTAAGAATAAAACTGTAAGGATTATCGTGACAAATCAGAATATTGTGCTTTTCTGCAAAGCTAACGAGCTGTTCGAAAAAAGAAAGGCTTGCCCGCGCACCTGTCGGCATATGAGGATAATTGATCCACATAAGCTTAACCTTACTTAGGTCTTGCATCTCCAATTCTCCCAAATCTGGGAACCATTGGTTCTCCGCACTTAATTTATAAGGTACTGCGGTGGCCCCGCTCAATTGCACCGCCGAGCGGTAGGTTGGATAACCCGGATTCGGGATCAGTGCCTCATCGCCTTCCTGAAGGTAAGTCATACATACATGCATAATACCTTCCTTCGATCCCATCAATGGCAAGATCTCCCGCTCTGAGTTCAGGTCTACGCCATAGTTTCTGCTGTACCATTCTGCGATAGCCTCTCTCAGCGGAGGAATGCCGTTGTATTTTTGGTAACCATGCCCGGTGGGCTTTTTTGCCTCGTCGATGAGACTCTCAATAACCGAAGCCGGCGGCATTAGATCCGGACTTCCTATGCCCAGATTTATAATGTCTTTACCCTGCTTATTAAGCTCTGCGATCTGACTAAGCTTTTTCGAGAAATAATACTCTTCTGTATGTTGCAGCCTGTCAGCGATTTTTATATGCATAAATTTTGTGTTGACCTTGTAAAACTACCAAGGATTTCCCGATTTAGGTCCGCTAATAAAAATAAAAATTCAATATGATAAAAATATTTACAAAAAAAACGCTAAATGGCAATCAAATCGACATTTTTGAAAACTTGAATATGGTTTTATTACCTTTGCAATTGAAGCATACTGTATGAAAACATATTTCAGGTTACTTTCCTTTGCCAAGCCTATCGAGAAATTCGCCCTCCCTTATATGCTCTTCGCCTTATTGTCGGTTCTCTTCGGCACTTTAAACCTGGTACTGGTAGGCCCTCTTTTGAATACTTTGTTTAGTAAAGAAGACGGAGTATTGTTAGCAAAACCGGAAGGTATGAACGCGGTCGATTGGTTCAATTATTATGCCCAGCAGTTCGGGATTCAGTACGGCGACTATGGTGCCCTGCAAATTGCCTGTGTAATTATTGTCTGCTCGGTATTCCTCAGCAATATATTCCGTTATCTGTCTCAGCGAATTATGGAAGATTTACGGATTCATACTTTGCTCAACCTTCGTCGTACGGTATTCGATAATGTGATGGACCTTCATGTCGGATATTTCAATAACCAGCGCAAGGGGGATATCATTTCCAAGATATCATCGGATGTCCAGGTTGTGCAGTTCTCCGTCACTTCAACACTTCAGGTCATCTTTAAAGAACCTTTACAGCTACTATTCTACATCATTTCCTTGCTGATGATGTCAGTCGAGCTAACTTTATTTGCGCTCCTTATTATACCGATTTCCGGTTTTTTTATTTCCAAGATAGTGAAGCGCCTCAAGCAGCAGGCAACGGAAGCCCAGGCTGTATACGGGCAAATGATCAGTTATCTCGACGAAGCGCTTTCTGGTATTAAAATTATAAAGGCCTTCAACGCAACTGGTTTTGTGAAAAAGCGCTTTCACGACGAAAATTCCTATTATTCAAGCATCGGACGGAAGATGGCACGTCGTCAACAACTGGCATCCCCGGTTTCGGAGTTTTTGGGCGTGATTATGGTCGCTGTGATTCTACTCTATGGAGGAAATCTGGTGATCAACGAGGATCCAAGCTTTACGGCGGGTACTTTTATAGCTTATATAGCCATGTTCTCACAGGTTATGCGGCCCGCTAAGGCGCTTACCAGTTCTTTTGGGAATATACACTCTGGGATTGCCGCAGGGGAGCGGGTGCTCGATCTCATTGATCAGAAAGCGGACTTCAAAGACGCTAAAAATGCACCTGCCCTGTCCGGCTTCAACGAAGGAATCCGGCTTGAAAACGTTGGCTTTTCCTACGATGACAAAGCTATATTGCGTAATATTAACCTGTATATCCCTAAAGGAGCTACTATTGCTCTCGTAGGACCATCCGGCGGTGGAAAGTCGACGCTTATGGATTTAATCCCTAGGTTTATGGACCCTAAGGAGGGTAGAATTTTATTTGACGGAACCGATATTAGGGAAATTACTGTCGAGTCGCTTAGAAGTCAGCTCGGTATGGTAAACCAAGACTTGATGCTCTTCAACGACACCATAGCGAATAATATAGCTTTCGGTATGGTGAACCCTTCGCAGGATCGTATCGAAGAAGCTGCCCGGATTGCCAATGCACATTCCTTTATTATGGAAACCGAGTCGGGATATCAAACCAATATTGGCGATCGTGGAATCAAGTTATCGGGAGGACAGAAGCAGCGTATATCGATTGCCCGGGCTATCCTGCGTAATCCACCCATTTTGTTGCTCGACGAGGCTACGTCTGCGCTCGATACGGAATCCGAGAAGCTTGTTCAAGAAGCCCTGAATAAGCTGATGGAGAACCGCACCAGTTTGGTCATCGCCCACCGTTTAAGCACCATCCAGCAAGCCGATCGAATCTATGTGCTTGAAAAGGGAATGATTGTGGAGCAAGGTACCCATGCAGAATTGTCGAAGGCGCAAGGCCTGTATCGCCGGCTTATCGATATGCAGCAATTTAGTTAAGAGCAATATGCACAGTACGAAAGGTTAGGGTTTGACTTTTCTTTTCTGGCATAATTCAATTCATCTCTCCGTCCTCTGTTATAAACAAAAAAAGGGGAGCAACTTTTCAGCAGCTCCCCTTATAGTATATATCAGAGTAGAACTATAATTTACGCTTTACTTCAACTTGCTCATAAGCCTCGACAATATCACCCTCTTTAATATCATTGAACTTGTCGATGTTCAAACCACATTCATACCCTGCTGAAACTTCTTTTACGTCGTCTTTGTAACGCTTCAAAGAAGCCAGGCGGCCGGTATAAACGACTACGCCGTCGCGGATAATGCGGATATCGTGGTTTCGGTTGATCTTTCCGTCCAGTACCATACAACCCGCAATCGTTCCAACTTTACTGATTTTGAAGGTTTCGCGGATTTCAACATTCGCCACGATCTTCTCTTCATACTTCGGTGCAAGCATCCCCTCCATCGCTGACTTCAGTTCGTCAATTGCATCGTAGATAATCGAGTACAGACGAATATCAATTTGTTCTTGTTCGGCAAGCTTGCGAGCTCCGGTTGAGGGTCTGACCTGGAAACCAATAATGATCGCGTCTGAGGCAGAAGCCAGCAAAACGTCCGACTCAGAAATCTGACCTACCGACTTATGGATTACGTTCACCTGGATCTCTTCTGTCGAAAGTTTCAATAAGGAATCTGACAATGCCTCAATCGAACCATCCACATCACCTTTCACAATAACGTTCAGTTCCTTAAAATTACCAATGGCAAGTCGACGACCAATTTCATCAAGAGTAATATGTTTCTGCGTACGCAGGCCTTGCTCACGTTGAAGCTGAAGGCGTTGATTCGCAATTCTCCTGGCTTCCGATTCGCTCTCGAGCACATAAAATTTATCACCCGCTGTTGGGGCGCCAGTCATTCCCAGTATCTGAACCGGTGTTGACGGACCGGCCTTGGTTACCTTCTGGCCTCTTTCGTTCGTTAAGGCTTTAACTTTACCGCTGTGCGAACCTGCTAATATTGCATCTCCCACACGAAGTGTACCTGACTGGATCAGTACGGTAGTAACGATACCACGGCCTTTATCAAGCTCGGCTTCCACTACAGAACCTACCGCACGTTTATCCGGATCTGCAGTCAGTTCCAACATATCCGCTTCTAGAAGAATTTTTTCAAGTAACAGGTTGATGTTTTCTCCCGTTTTCGACGAGATTTCCTGTGCCTGATATTTCCCGCCCCACTCTTCAACCAGAATATTCATAGCCGAGAGTTGCTCGCGCACACGATCGGTGTTTGCACCTGGTTTATCAATTTTAGTGAAAGCAAATATGATCGGTGAATTTGCAGCCAGGGCATGGTTGATGGCCTCTTTGGTTTGAGGCATCACGCTGTCATCGGCCGCAATCACAATAATTACAATATCAGTTACTTTGGCACCACGAGCACGCATCGCCGTAAAGGCTTCGTGACCCGGTGTATCCAGGAAGGTAATTTTTCTGCCGTTTTCAAGGGTTACCTCGTAGGCCCCGATATGCTGTGTAATACCACCGGCTTCACCTGTGGTTACGTCTGACTTTCTAACATAGTCGAGCAAAGACGTCTTACCGTGGTCAACGTGACCCATCACCGTAACAATGGGTGAACGTGGAATCAAATTTTCCGGGTTATCCGCTTCCTCAAGATTGAAGGTTTCTTCTTCGTCAGGTTTTACGAATTCAACTTCATGATCAAATTCTTCGGCTACGATACTAATGGTTTCGGCATCAAGGCGTTGGTTGATCGAAACAAACAGACCCAAACTCATGCATGTTGAAATAATTTGAGTAACCGGTACGTCAAGCAGCGTCGCCAATTCGTTGGCCGTCACAAACTCCGTTACCTTAAGAACTTTTGACTGCAGTTCTCTTTCCAATGCTGCCTCTTCCGATGACAAAGCCACATCATCACGTTTCTGACGACGTAACTTCGCTCGCTGAGCAAATTTGCCTGATTTCCCAGCACCGCTCAGGCGGGCAAGGGTTGCTTTAATTTGATCTTGAATTTCCTTTTCAGTAGGCTCTTCCTTCTTAACAGCTGCCGGACGGGCTCTGCCTTTACCGAAGTCATTCCGACCTCTCGGGTGTTGACTTGCACCGCCACGATTTGGGCCGCCGGGCGCAGCACTGCGATTGGTATTTGCACCCGAATTCGGTGTGCCTGTTCCCGTTCCAGGAGCACGGTTCTGACCGGCAGGAGTTTCCTTGCGTTTCCTCTTACGTTTATGATCCGTCCCAGCTCCCGTTGAAGAAGCCACTGGCTGTCCTTTTCGGCGCGTTTCGGGTAATTCTATTTTACCAATAACGTTTGGTCCTGTTAAGCGAGTGGTTTTCGTACGGAATACGCCATCAGCATCCGCCTTTTGTGGCTCTTCGGCTTTCGGCTCAGCTTTTACTTCTGCCGCAGGCTCAGCTTGTTCCTCCGTTTTCGGAGCCACCGTCTCGGAAGGCTTCGCATCCGGAACAACCGGAGCAGCATCGGCCTTCACCTCTTCTTTCGGCTGTTCATTAGCAACAGGGGTTTCATCCGGTTTTTGGATATCAACAGGGGGCGTTGCCGGCGCATCAGGTACTGCTTCCACAGGTATAGGCGTTTTAATGTCCGTTTCCTCCTTTGGCTCCTCGGCTTTAGCGACTTCCGGGGCCGATTCAATTTTCGGCTCAGGTTTACTTTCCTCGGGCTTATCAGTCGGCTTGTTCTTGTCAGGCTTAGTGCGTTGGTTCAGATTTTCTAAATCAATTTTGCCAACGACTTTCACACCTTTGCGGTTACTAATATCCGTTGATTCAGAAGGTTGATTGTCGGCCTTGTCCTGCTCTTTAGCCGCAGGTGGGCCAAAAGAGCTGTTTTTGATAAGAACTTCTTCAGTTTCTGGTTCCTGAGCTGATTGTTTTGGTGCAGGCTCAGCAGGAGCCTCATCGCGACGAATCTTTCCAATCACAATTTGATTGGCTTCTTCTTTCACAATTTTATCCCCCTGATATTCTTTTAACAGCACATTGTACATCTCGCTGTTTAACTTGGTATTAGGTTTCGGTTCTAAATCGAAACCTTTTTTACTAAGAAATTCAACAGCTGTAGCAATGCCAATGTTCAGTTCTTTGGCGGCCTTCAGTAAGTTTATGCTTTTACCTTCTGTCATTAATATTATTACCTCTTTAATTATACTACAAAAGTATACTTTTTTACTTGTTTATTACCAATCATTTACACAAAACGTCGTATAATGATATTTTTTATTCAAACTCTGATTTAAATACTTCGATCGCATCTAAAATCGTCTGCTCTTCCAGATCCGTCCGTTTAAGCAAGTCCTCAACGCTTAACGCAAGTACAGACCGGGCTGTGTCCAGACCAACACGTTTGAACTCATCCAGAATCCAGCTCTCGATTTCATCCGAGAACTCTTCGATATCCACGTCTTCGTCGTTCACGTCCGCCTCGCGGTATACATCAATCTCGTATCCGGTGAGTTTTCCGGCCAATTTAATATTATGGCCGCCTCGTCCGATAGCCAGGGAAACCTGATCCGATTGCAGATATACCTCTGCCCGTTTATTTTCATCATCCAGCTTAATGGACGAAATTTTTGCCGGACTCAAAGCACGGGTGATATAAAGCGAAATGTTATTGGTGAAGTTAATAACGTCAATATTTTCATTTCGCAATTCACGTACTATTCCGTGAATTCTTGAGCCCTTCATGCCCACACAGGCACCCACCGGATCGATCCGGTCGTCGTACGATTCAACGGCCACTTTAGCACGCTCACCAGGTTCCCTTACAATTTTCTTGATGGTAATCAGCCCGTCAAAAATTTCAGGTACTTCCAGCTCAAAAAGACGATTAAGGAACTCCGGAGCAGTTCTGGATATAATAATCTTAGGCGAGGCATTCATCATATCCACTTTAAGAACAACCGCCCGAATGCTGTCTCCCTTTTTGAAATAATCCGCGGGAATCTGTTCTGTTTTCGGCAGAATCAGTTCGTTACCCTCATCGTCTAAAACCAAGGTTTCTTTTTTCCAGATCTGATAAACCTCACCGGTAATGAGTTCACCTACTCGGTCTTTATATTTTTTAAAGATTTCATCTTTTTCCAGTTCAAGGACTTTAGAAACCAAAGTTTGACGTGCGGCCAATATCGCCCGCCGGCCAAAGCTTTCCAGCGTAATCTCTTCGATGAAATCGTCGCCAACTTCAAGATCCGGGTCGAGCTTCTTAGCTTCTGAAATTTCGATTTCAAGATCGTCGTCCTCTGAAAACTCGTCCTCAACCACCACACGCGTACGCCAGATTTCAAGATCACCATTGTCCGGGTTAACGATCACGTCGCAGTTCTCATCGGTACCAAATCGCCGGCGGATCATGCTTCGGAAAACTTCCTCCAAAACGCTGATCACCGTTGGGCGGTCAATGTTTTTAAAATCCTTAAACTCTTGAAAGGAGTCTATTAAATTAATATTGCTCATTTTATTTAAATGAAATTAACACCTTTGTTTCAACTATATTTTCTCTTTCTATAAAAGTATCCTGCTCGAAAGCCTTTTTACCTTTTTCTTTAATCGTTTCTTTTATTGTAATGCCCTGTGCACTATGTTCGATCAGTTTGCCTTCATGTTTCCGTCCATCGCTGAGTTTAACAGAAACCGTACGGCCAATGTTTTTAAGATACTGGCGATCAAGGCGTAGAGGGGTGTCAATACCGGGCGATGATACTTCAATATTGTAGGCAGTTTCGATAACATTTTCCTCCTCGAGGGTATTACCAACATGCCGACTTATCGCTGCACAGTCTTGTATGCTGATTCCCTGGTCGCCATCCACCAATACTGATAGTTTACCGCCAGGAACAAAATTAACATCTACTAAGAACAGATCGTCGCGATCGGCTATTTGCCCGTTCACTAATTCTGCAACATACTTTTCTATGTCCATACTGATATTTACATTAAAAAAAAGAGGGAACTAGCGGTTCCCTCTCTCTCAAGAAGTGCAAATATACAATTTTTTTTAAGATACAAAAAACTTGCCTCCTATTAAACTATTTTTCAAGCGCTTGCGGCAAAATAAACAGATATCCGAACAGATTGGGGAAATAAATGTTGGAATTATGTGGTAGATTTAAAACATGAAAGCACTTCTATTTATGGTAATGATAAGCGGAGCAGCCTGCGGGCAGGGAAGCGGACAGAAAAATCCTGAAACAACAGAATTAATTGTTGGAACTTATACCGATCCAGGCACCAGTGAAGGGATTTATATCTTTAACTTCAATGAGAAAGACGCTACTTTTTCAGCCAAGGACACGATTTCTGAGGTGGAGAATCCCTCCTTTTTAACCATTGGAAAGAGCAATACTCTTTACGCGGTAAATGAGTTGGGCGAAGGTCGCGGCGCGGTAAGCGCCTTCACATACGATACCGATAAAAGCCAGCTACTCAACAAAGTATCGAGCCAGGGCGATGCTCCCTGCTATGTCGTCACCGATAGGCGAAATAACTACGTGTTTGTTTCAAATTATTCAGGGGGCAGCCTGAGTGTTTTTCGTACAGCAGATGACGGCAGTCTTGCGGAAAATATACAGCATATACAATATGAAGGAAGCGGCCCTAATAAAGATCGGCAGGAAGCGCCGCATATCCATTCCTCTGTATTTAGTCCCGACGAGCAGTTTCTGCTCGTTCAGGACCTGGGTGCCGACCGGATAACGGTGTATCCTTTTAGCCCCGGTGAACCGCAGCCACTGCAATCGGCCAATGCTATGACGGTTTCTACACCAGCTGGACGCGGGCCGCGCCATATTAGTTTTTCTTCGGATGGGCGCTTTGTTTATGTCGTTGCCGAACTTACCTCCAGTGTCCTGGTATATTCTTTTAACAAGGGTGAGATGAATCTTCTGGAGGAGCTTCATTTATTGCCAAAGGAGGCAGAAGGCAGGGAAGGTGCAGCTGATATTCATTTTTCACCCGACGGAAGGTTCCTTTATGCCTCTAATCGCGGTTCTGCCAATGAGCTTACCACTTTTGAAGTTAATCAGAAGACCGGACAATTAAAGGAGATAGGCAAACAAGCAGTCATGGGCGAAGGCCCCCGGAATTTCGCGATCACACCAAACGGAAAATATCTGTTGGTAGCCAATCAGAAGTCCAACGAAATTGTGATTTTTGAGCGCCACGTAATGAACGGTCTGTTAAACGATACAGGACGACGAATATCGGTTAGTCAACCCGTTTGCCTGCTGATACGTTAAACTGACGACAGGTCAGACGTTAACCCCTGCGTTCAGTATAACTTCTTCGTAGAAGCTTTCATATAAGGGTAGAATTAGTGATAGCTCGAAGGTTTTTGCCCTTTCCAAAGCAGCAGATTTGAAGCTGGCAAGTCGCTCGCAGTCCTCTAAAATATAGAGTGCATTGTCCGCCATATCTTTTATGTCGCCCACTTGGCTTAGAAATCCGCTCACTTTATCTTCCACCAGTTCGGGAATTCCGCCCACGCGGGTCGCAACAACCGGCACCTTGCAGGCCATTGCTTCAAGAGCAGCCAGTCCGAAACTCTCCGATTCGGACGGCATCAGAAACAGATCCGAAACCGAGAGGATTTCCTCAACAGCGTCCTGCTTTCCCAAGAAGCGTACATCGTCACATATACCCAGTTCTCTGCAAAGTAATTCGTTATTAGCTCGCTCCGGACCGTCGCCTACCATTAGCAGTTTAGAAGGAATAACTTCTTTTATTCGTTTAAATACTTTAATAACATCCTGCGTTCTCTTCACCTTACGAAAGTTCGAGGTGTGAACAATCACCCGTTCGTCCCCAGGCGCAATGGCTTTCTTAAAATGTTCGCGGGGTTTCAGGCTGAAGCGGTTCAGATCGATGAAGTTAGGAATTACCCGAATCTCACGCTTGATATCAAAATGACTGAGGGTATCCTTTTTTAAATCTTCCGAAACCGCGGTTACGCCGTCCGACTGATTAATGGAAAATGTTACTACCGGATTGTAGCTAGGGTCTTTACCCACCAACGTTATATCGGTGCCATGAAGCGTGGTGATAACCGGGATGTTTATGTCATAAGTGGCCAGAATCTGTTTAGCCATATAGGCTGCAGAAGCATGCGGGATCGCATAGTGAACATGAAGTAAATCCAGTTTCTCGAACCGGACAACATCAACCAGTTTGCTTGCCAGAGCCAGCTCGTAAGGCGGAAAATCAAATAAAGGGTACTTTGAAATACTAACCTCATGATAAAATAGGTTCGCCGAGAAAAAATCTAACCTCGCCGGCTGATTATAGGTTATGAAGTGAACCTGATGACCATTTGCTGCCAGGGCCTTTCCCAATTCTGTAGCTACTACGCCGCTTCCGCCGAAAGTCGGATAACAAACTATTCCTATCTTCATGGATATAAATTTTATGCAAAGTTCCGCTATTTTTTTGGAATTGCCTCGTAAATTGTATCCAGAATTCGGGCACGTATTTCCAACTTGGAAAGAAAGGGGCTAACATCGGGCTGTACCCGGTTCGACAGAAAAATGTAAATCAGGTTTTCCTGTGGATCTATCCAGATTGCCGTCCCGGTATATCCGGTATGGCCGAAGGTGCCAGGCGATGCCAGCTTCGAAGGATACTCCTTTTTTGTATCCGGGTCCCAACGGTCAAACCCAAGCCCTCGTCGACTTTTATCGCTGTGTTGCCGGGTATACCTTTCGACAGTTTCAGGCTGAAAGTAAGTCCTCCCACCATAGCTCCCCTTGTTAAGCAGCATCTGACCATATATGGCCAGGTCGCCCGCTGTAGAGAACAGTCCGGCATGGCCAGCCACGCCATTTGCCATTGCCGCTCCCTGGTCGTGAACATAGCCAATCAGCTGAGACTTACGAAAGGTTTTATCCAACTCCGTCGGCATAATACGGTTTTTCGGAAAATATTTCCAGGCGTTGTAACCCGTCGTGTACATACCAAGAGGTTTGTAGAACTCCTCTTTAACATAGTGGTCGAGCGATTTACCTGTCACATTTTCTACAACTTTCTGCATCACATACATGCTGATATCACTATATACATAGTTGCCCACAGGCTTTACAGCTGACTGAAGCATTTGCGGCCACATTACCTCTTCGAAATAATTTTTCCTGAGAAAGTAGTTTTCTGCAACCTTTACCGGGAAGGCAGCAGATGAATCTGTTCGAAAGTCGCTCGCAGTAAGATCACGGTAGAAGGGGATGAAGGGAATAAAGCCCGCTTGATGAAGCATCACGTCCTGCAGTTTTATATCTTTCTTATTGGTTTTTCGGGCCTCCTTTATGTAGTCGCCCATGGTGCGGTCAAGACTGATCTTGTTTGTCTCATCCAGCCGCATGACCGCCAGCGTGGTGGATGCAATCTTGCTAATGGAAGCTAAATCAAAAATATCATCCGTTTGAGTGGGTTCTTCTTGGTCGTAATAGTGATTTCCGTACGCCTTTTCAAAGATGACATGGTTGTCCTTCACAATCATCACCACTGCTCCGGGCGCGGCTTTTCCGGATATCATCTCGGCGGCGATCGCGTCTATCTTTTTGGTCAACTCTTTCCCTTCGATGCCCACTGTTTCGGGTATGGCAAAGCGCAGACGCGTTTGTTGTGTGCTGTAACCGTCGCCTTGCGAGAAAGAAGGTGAAACCGTATAAGGAAGCTTTCCGGAGGCGGGCACACCACCGAAAATAATTTCAGCGCTCAGATTTCGAGCCTGCCGACTAGTGTCTTCACTCCATAATATCGGGCTTCGTAGCCCTTCAAGTTTCTGCAGACCGGACAGATCCCCAAAGCCGGCGACAATCAGGTCCGTTTTTTCTGAAATTTTAAAAAGCCGACTAATAAAGTCAGGGTCTAACAACAAAGCTTCGCTCACTTCAACGATCAAGGTGTTGAAATTGCCGAGCTCCTTTGGTTCATTGAATCGATCAGGTGTTAAATAATCCACCGCTGCATAGCGGTTCAGTAAACTGTCGAAAGCAGGCGTTCCATAGGCAACCCCAATTTTCCGTTCTTCCAATGTGGTTAAGGGTACCAATGATGTAGAATTATTCAACAGCACCGTAGAACCTAATATACGGTTCTGGCTGGTAAGAACCTGCTCCGCATTGTCTTGTGCGCAGGCCAAAAGACTGAAGGTGAGAAGTAAAGAAAAAACAGAAAAGAGCTTCGAATTGTGCATTTTTGTAGTCGTTAGGATGGTCTAAGATAATTACAATAAATTAAAATTATAACCTTCTGAGGTATAATGGTTACGATTACGAAAGATTTACAGGCGCTTAGAGAAGCCGTTGAAGAGCTGACGGGCGAACGGCCAGCTGTTGAACGGTTGAGTGCCTGCATTTATCTCCTTCCTGTTCTACCCGGCCGACTCAGCATTATATATTATATGGCAGGAGCTTCTAAGCCTATCCAAGCCAGGAAAACCGAGGATCTGATTCACCTCGATCAGGATGTATGGCTGAAAAACGCAGCGCTTGTGAGGAATCGGCTGAAGGTTCGGATTGGAAGGGGAGACCGATTATATGCACGAAAAGGAGTAATTGCCCGGTTGGATAAAAAGCGCGCCGTCGAATTTCAACAAGAGCATCACCTGCAGCAGGCTGTCGCCGGTAAGTATCGGTACGGACTGTTTATCGATGGGGAGTTATCGGCCCTGATGGTGTTTAGTGGTGGCCGCCTCATGCGGCATACCGAGGAATACCGGTCGTTTGAATGCCTGCGTTTCTGCTCCCGAAAAGGAACGGTGGTCATCGGCGGTTTTAGTCGACTGATGACTTTCTTCATCAAGGAATTTGGCCCCGACGATATCATGACCTATGTAGATAAGGATTGGTCCGACGGAGCCAAATTCATTCAAATGGGCTTTGCTCCTGCAGGCGAAACCCAGCCACAACGATTCTGGGTCAACAACATCACCTGGCTCCGAATCAGTGAAAAAGAATACGACAAACTTCCTCTGTCGGAACAAGCGTACTATTATTCAGTAAAAAACTCCGGTAGTTTGAAGATGATCAAGGTCCTTAATCCGATGAATTAATCTGTATCTTTAAAAGAATTTCTATATTTAGCTTTAAAAACATCAAAACTATGAAACGAAAATTACGGATGGGAATGGTCGGCGGCGGAAAGGACGCGTTTATTGGCGCCGTTCACCGCATTGCGGCAAATATGGACGGCCTGGTAGAACTTGTATGCGGAGCCTTTAGTATCGATCCGCAAATCAGCAAAGAATCCGGGGAAGCACTTTTTATAGCACCCGACAGGGTATATCTGTCTTATCAGGAAATGATTGAAAAAGAAAGTCAGCTTCCTGAAGATGTGCGGATGGATTTCCTGACCATCGTGACGCCCAACTTTATTCATTTCGACCCGGCACGTATGGCCCTGGAGAACGGGTTCAACGTTGTAATAGAAAAACCGATGACCTTCTCGCTGGAGGAAGCTATCGAACTTAAAAATATTGTTGAAAGAACCGGCCTGACCCTCGCACTGACACATACCTACAGCGGTTACCCGATGGTTAAACAAGCCAAAGCGATGATCCGTAACGGCGAGTTAGGAAAAGTCCGCAAAGTCATTGTAGAATATCCGCAAGGCTGGTTAAGCCGATTGAGCGAACGTGAAGGAAACGCGGGGGCCGCTTGGAGAACCGATCCGAAGAAATCGGGCAAAAGCGGAGCGATGGGTGATATCGGAACCCACGCCGCTCACCTTGCCGAATATGTCACCGGTGCTAAGATTTCCCAATTATGTGCCGATCTTTCAGTAGTGGTAGAAGGAAGAATGCTTGACGATGACGGAAATGTGCTTTTGCGCTTTGACAATGGTGCAAACGGAGTACTTGTGGCATCACAAATTGCAGCTGGGGAGGAGAACGCCCTTTCGATCCGTGTTTATGGTGAAAAAGGAGGAATTGAGTGGAAACAACACAACCCCAACGACCTGATTGTTCGTTTACTCGACCAGCCGATGCAGGTATACCGTACCGGAAATGCTTACAAAGGAGACTTTGCACTAAGTTCGTTTGCAACACATAATACACGCATTCCTGCCGGTCACCCCGAGGGGCTGCTGGAGGCTTTCGGAAATATCTATCGAAATTTTGCCCTTACCGTATCCGCTAAGCTGAGCGGTGAAACGCCTACGCCGGAAATGCTTGATTTCCCACAGGTGGATGAAGGTGTACGGGGGATGGCTTTCGTGGACAAAGTGGTTGAAAGCAATCACAGCACGGAGAAATGGATTAAGGTCGACTAGTTTACTTGGAAAATAACCCTTACGATTTGTTATGCATACTGGGACCGACGGCTTCGGGGAAAACCTCCTTAGCCGTTTCCCTTGCTTCATCCCATGGAGGTGAAATTATCAGTGCCGACTCACGACAGGTGTACCGTGGGATGGACATCGGGACGGGGAAAGATCTGCACGAATACGGCTCGGTACCCTACCACCTGATCAACATTCTCAATGCAGGCGAAATTTATGGCGTAGGACAGTTTCAGCTTGATTTTAACCGGGTTTACCACGACATAAAAAATCGCACCAAGCTTCCGGTATTATGCGGAGGAACCGGACTGTATATTCAGGCCGTCTTACAGAATTTCGCCCACACTTACATACCCCGGAATCCCGCTCTTCGGGAGCTGCTGGAACCCAAAACTGCTGTTGAGCTTAGGTCTATTTTTTATGCTCATCCGGAGTCACGTTCTTTTGAGGCCGACACCAGTACACACAAACGCCTGGTCAGGGCTATCGAAATCGCAACCTGGCTGGAAGACAATCATGTGAAACCTGAAATGCAGCACGCACCGAAAGCTTTGATATTCGGTCTTGAGCCCGACTGGCAACTTCGGCGCGACCGTATCAGTCAGCGTTTAAAGCAGCGCTTTGACGCCGGATTGGTAGAGGAAGTCCAGGATCTTCTCGATCGGGGAGTTCCTGCCGACATGCTGATCTTCTACGGGCTTGAATATAAGATTATCACCCAGCACTTACTCGGTCACTTCAGTCGCAATGAATGTTTTCAGCGGCTAGAGATTGCGATCCATCAATTCGCTAAACGGCAAATGACCTATTTCCGGAAAATGGAAAAGGACGGCTTAAAGATTCACTGGCTGAAAGAAAACTCGCTGGAAGAGCGGCTCGCATTTATTAAAAATTACCTGTAACTTCGCCGCGTATGTCTGATATAATTAGCCTGCTGCCCGATTCGGTAGCCAACCAGATAGCTGCGGGAGAAGTAGTTCAGAGACCAGCTTCCGCGGTCAAGGAACTTTTAGAAAATTCGATTGATGCCGGCGCAGACAAAATTCAGTTGATCGTTAAAGACGCCGGGAAAACCTTAATTCAAGTTATAGATAACGGATGTGGTATGAGTCCGGCTGATGCATTGCTTTGCTTTCAGCGGCACGCAACCTCAAAAATAAAGCGGGCAGAAGATCTCTTTGCCATCCGTACCATGGGTTTTCGGGGCGAAGCCATGGCTTCGATTGCTGCCATCGCCCAAGTAGAACTCAAAACGCGGAGGCATGAAGATGAACTGGGCACTTGTATCCAGATCGAAGCATCCAAAGTAGTAAATCAGGAGCCCGTTGCCTCTTCCGCCGGTACCAGCATCTGTATAAAAAACCTCTTTTATAATATTCCTGCACGCAGAAACTTTTTGAAAAGCAATTCTGTAGAACTCAAGCATATTGTTGACGAATTCCAGCGCATCGCCCTGGCGAACCCCTCGATCTTCTTTAGTTTGCATCACGATGGGAACGAACTGTACCACCTTCCGGCTTCCGGACTAAAGCAGCGAATTGTTCACCTATTTGGGTCCAATTACAATCAGCGACTGGTGCCTATAGAAGAAGAAACATCCATCATCAACATCAAGGGTTTTATTGGTAAACCTGAGTTTGCAAAAAAGACTCGTGGAGAGCAGTATTTTTTTGTTAATAAACGTTTTATCAAAGACCCCTACCTCAATCATGCGGTAATGGGTGCTTACAATGAGCTTTTGTCGATCGACAATTTTCCGCTTTATGTACTCTTCATCGATATCGACCCGGCAAAAATCGATATCAACGTTCATCCAACGAAAACAGAAATCAAGTATCAGGACGACCGCTCCGTTTACGCCATTGTCCGCTCAGCGGTCAAACGTTCATTGGGGAAATACAACATCACACCCACGCTGGATTTCAACCAGGAAACCGGATTCAATCAGATGATCAGCCCCCTTCCGTTGGATGAAATCGTTGAGCCTTCCATTAATTTCAATCCCACGTTCAATCCCTTCGACACCACCGAGGAGAAAAGTCGGAAGGAAAGTCAAACGATTTCCGCTCATAGCTCCCCACCGGCCAAGCCGGCGCAGAACTGGGAATCGTTATACGACATTTCCCGACGCGTAGAGGAAGCTCAATTGCCGCTGATGATGGAATCACCCGTAAAGAAAGAAGTGACGTCCGAAAAGCTGATCTTCCAGATCCACAACAGCCTAATTATATCGCAGGTGAAGTCGGGGTTTATCATCATCGAACAGCAGTCTGCTCACGAGCGGGTATTATACGAGCGCTTCGTTCAGCAGCTTGAAAACCATAAAGGGGCCAGCCAGCAAAGCCTTTTTCCGCAAACCGTCACGTTGAATCCCTCCGATTTTGAATTAATCCAGGATCTTCTGCCACATATCGAACAATTGGGATTTCAAGTCCGTCCCTTTGGTAAAAACACCTTGGTAGTCGAAGGAGTTCCCGCCGATATTGGTTCCGGACTAATCGAAACCAATGTGATTGAACAATTACTAGAAACCTACAAAAACTACCAGTCGGTCGACCGCCTCTCTAAACGGGAAAGCCTTGCGCGAAGTCTGGCTCGTAATGCGGCGATTAAAAGTGGGACGATGCTCAACCGCGAATCTATGACAGAGCTTATCGACCAGTTATTTGCCTGCGAAAGTCCGAATGTTTCACTTAGCGGTAAGCCGATTATTATTACCTTTACACTCAAAGAATTAATGGAAAAATTCGGAAAAGTAAATTAACAAGTTAACCAGAATGTTTTCGAACCTCAACCTTTCTCCCGTCGTTAAAAACCTGCTTATATTAAATCTCATCGGATTCATCGGATCCATGATTTTTACTCAGTCGAACCAGCTGTTCGGGGTTTATTATCCGGATTCACCGATGTTTCATGCGTGGCAGATTATTACCTACATGTTTATGCATGGAAACTTCGCTCATTTGTTCTTCAATATGTTCGCGCTCTTTATGTTTGGACCGGTTATCGAGCAAATTTTAGGCCCCAAGCGTTTCATCAATTTTTATCTTATAACAGGACTTGGAGCGCTTGCTCTTCAATTTCTGGTGCAGGGATACGAGGTGTATCAAATCCTGGGAACGCCATTTGCACAAAATCATATCGACTTTGACCGCACCTCAGGAATGATTTCAAGTAACTTTCCCGGGCTCACCTCCGAAGATCTTAGAACCGTCGGCTCTATCTACTTTACAACCATGGTGGGGGCTTCCGGCGCTATTTTCGGTCTGTTGGTGGCCTTTGGTTACCTTTTCCCAAACACTTCGCTATATCTGATGTTTATTCCCGTACCGGTTAAGGCTAAGTTCTTTATCCCGGTTTACATCCTGATTGAACTGTTTTTGGGAGTGTCGAGGTTCGCAGGCGATTCCGTTGCCCACTTCGCCCACCTGGGCGGGGCGTTATTCGGCTTTCTGCTGATCAAAATGTGGGGGGTAAAGCGTCCGAATCTTTGGTAGGCCTCTAGAAATAATTTGAATTTTGGAAAACGATGTGTAAATTCAGCAAGTGTAATACCAGTCATAAAGAAGATTCCTAAATGAAAAGTTCGATCTTACATGAGGTTAAATACAGCGTTTTCAAGTCCGGAAATCCGCTCTATCAATTTATTGCCATCAATGTAGGGGTATTTTTATTTCTCAACTTACTTTTTGTGGTTGAATTTCTCGCAGGGAACGCCGGGGTTATTACCAACCAGCTTGAAAGGCAGTTATCGGTTCCTTCACAGTATTCCTCGCTTGCGACCAAACCCTGGACGTTTTTAACGTACATGTTCACCCAACGCGAATTTTTTCATTTGCTCTTTAATATGCTCTGGCTATTCTGGCTGGGTAATATTTTTTTGGATTTTCTGAACAAACGTCAGTTTATCTTCTCTTACATTCTGGGCGGACTGGCTGGTGGCCTTGCTTATCTGCTTATCTACAATTATATTCCCGTTTTCAGAAACGATGCCCAATTCAGTTATTTGCTCGGCTCCTCCGCTTCCGTCATGGCCATTGTCGTAGGAACTGCAACCCTGTTGCCTGATTATTCCATTCGTATGCTATTCTTCGGCAATGTGAAATTGAAATACCTTGCCCTGGTATTTGTAATCCTTGACCTGATAGGAATAGCCGGTAGAAATCCGGGGGGGAGCCTGTCTCATCTGGGTGGGGCCTTGTTTGGCTTCCTGTTTATATCCCGTCTGCAAAAAGGTACGGACTGGAGTAAAATGTTCGTCAGAAAGAAAAAGCCAAAATTGCAGGTAACACGCAACGACGAACCCAAATACAGTCCAACGGTTTCCAGAACCATACCCAACCAGGAGTATATCGATACCATCTTAGACAAGATCTCACAGTCAGGTTACGATAATCTGACCAAGGAGGAAAAAGAAGCCTTGTTTAAAGCGAGTAAACAAGACCAAAACTAGAATAATGCCACCTAAGCGAAAGTCGTTAAGGTTTATCGGTAAAGTGTTGATCACTTTGAACGGTATAGCCGTCATCTTATTGCTGCTAAGCTATCTGGCCCCTCTTATCAAACCCCAGGTGTTCTGGCCTATTGCCTTTATGGGAATTGCTTATCCGGTCTTTCTTCTCTTCAATATCCTCTTCGTGTTCATTTGGTTGTTCCGAAAGCCTTCGCTCTCGCTGATCTCTCTTTTTACCATCCTGATCGGTTGGAAGGCAGTCGATAAACATTTCGGATTTGCCGTCGGACAGTCGGTCGCCCACGAGCGCGACAGTTCCGTCCTTCGGGTAATGAGCTATAATGTTCAGATGTTTAATAACACAAGCACATCCGCTTCCGGGGAAAGCGCCCGCACGGAAATCGCCAATATCATCCGGGAGGTATCGCCTGACATCTTGTGCATACAGGAATTTCAAACCCACTCAGCAGGCCGCAACGATATGAAAAGCCAATTTATGGGCGAACTGAATTTTAAGTACGTCAATTTCATACCCGTCGCCGAGAATAACTACGACGCTTATGGCATCGTAATCTTTTCGAAGTTTCCGATTTTCAATTCCGGTACCCTCGATATTAATACCAATAAGAAAGTTGTAAACCGGGTGGTCTATTCCGATATCAATTATCACGGTCGGCCCCTGCGTGTTTACAATGTCCATTTACAATCGGTGGGCTTCCAAAAAGAAGACTACGATTATATCAGTCAGGAAGCGCCCGCCGGCCAGGTCGATATGCAATCGACCAAGCGAATCGGCAGGCGGTTGAAATCGGCATATCTCAAAAGGAATGAGCAGATCGATATGCTCTATGCGCATGCCAGCACAAGTAAGATTCCATTTATCGTTGCCGGCGATTTCAACGACACTCCTTTGTCGTATTCTGTCAACCGCCTTTCAGGGGAAATGCAGAACACCTTTGTTAAGAAAGGGAGGGGACTGGGCATTACTTATAACGGAGCGTTTCCCAATTTTCAGATCGACTATATCCTGGCCAGCAACGCCTTCGAGGTGCTCGATTATCAGGTTATCAGACAGAAGTATTCCGATCACTATCCGATCTGGAGCGACCTCCGCCTCCCATAATCTCAAATCTCTTTCGTAAATTCGCAGCATGAAAGATTCACTTGTTATTTACAACACTGTCAGCCGCAGCAAGGAAAAATTTGAACCTCTTCACAATCCCTTCGTGGGAATGTATGTGTGCGGACCGACGGTATACAGTGATGTTCATCTGGGTAATTGCCGAACCTTCGTTTCCTTCGATCTTATTTTCCGTTATCTGCGCTACCTCGGTTATCAGGTGCGCTATGTTAGAAATATTACCGATGCGGGTCATCTCGAAGGCGACCGCGATGAGGGCGACGACAAATTTTCAAAAAAAGCAAGACTGGAGAAAGTGGAGCCCATGGAAATTGTGCAGCGTTATACGCTCGGATTTCATGAGGTGCTTCGAATGCTCAATACCCTTCCTCCATCGATTGAGCCTACGGCAACCGGACACATTTCTGAACAGATTGAAATGATAAAGGTCATTATCGACGAAGGATTTGCCTACGAGGTGGATGGCACCGTTTATTTCGATGTTGAAAAATATAGTCGCGATTACAACTACACCTTGCTCACCAACCGGAATCTGGAAGAAATGCTCAATAATACGCGGGACCTTGGCGGCCAGGACGAAAAGCGGGGGCGACTCGATTTTGCGCTGTGGATTAAAGCAAAGCCCGAACATATCATGCGCTGGCCCTCGCCGTGGAGTGTCGGCTTCCCAGGGTGGCATATCGAATGTTCCGCCATGAGCAATAAATACCTCGGAGCTCGATTCGATATCCACGGCGGCGGTATGGATCTGGCTGCTACCCATCATACCAATGAAATCGCACAGTCGCAAGCTTGCAACGGCACCAATCCTGCGAAATACTGGATGCATACCAATATGCTGACGGTAAATGGTACCCGCATGTCGAAGTCGGCCGGAAATGGTTTCCTCCCGCAGGAGCTATTTACCGGTAACCACCCACTGCTTCGCAAGGGGTATAGTCCTATGGCTGTCCGCTTCTTTATGTTGCAGGCACACTACCGCAGTACGCTCGACTTTTCCAACGAAGCCCTGGATGCCGCAGAAAAAGGCTATAAGCGCCTGATGAATTCCCTTACGCTTTTGCCCCACCTGAAGGCTTCCGAGGAGGGTAATTCGCATCGTATCGGGGATCTGAAAGCCAAGTGTCTGGACGCTATGAATGATGATTTCAACAGTCCGGTTCTGATTGCCGAGCTTTTCGAAGCTGCAAGGCTTATCAATAGTGTCTATGACGAGAAAACCTTCCTGACCAAAGAGCAAATCCAAGAACTGACCGCCTTGATGGAACAATTTGTTTTCGAGGTCCTCGGGCTTAAAGACGATACCGAAGAGGATTTCGATGCATTAATGGCCATGGTCATTGATTTACGCAATGAGGCCAAGACCAAGAAAGACTATGTCAGCTCAGATAAAATTCGGGATGGTCTGCAGAAGATCGGGGTACAGTTGAAAGACAATAAGCATACAACCCTCTGGGTCAAAAATTAGAATCCTCACATAAAAAAAGCCTATGTATCGTACTCTAAAAAGAGTTTCCTGGATCACCATCCTTACTTGTGCACCTGTCTTTGCTTTCCCTCAAGCTGACAATTTGGTAGGCCAAATCGTCGCGGCCGATATTTTTGATTCGGAACTCAGTCAGAATAAAGGCGCTTTGGAAGGAATCACAAATTCGTTCGACCGGAATACGATATTCTTTAAGCCTAATCCAGAACCAGCTTTGGAGTATTTCAGCAACCGTCCTAATTCACCGGATAAAGTGAGCTGGCGTCCTGTTTTTGCTAAGATTGCCAAAAGTAATGAATGGGGCTTTACTACGGGTCCTATCACCTGGCAAAACGAAGGCTTCGGAAAAAAATACGGCGAGTATCTCAGTATTTGGAAACGCGATCGGAGAGATCGCTGGAAAGTGGCGTTACGTGCCGAAATCGAGCATCCGAACGAATCCCGCGAGCCCCAGATTGCTTTCGTCAATCCTGAAAACACCAAGTATTTCAAACAGCGATCAAAAGTACGTCTATCCCAGCGTGAGGATATTATCCGCAGTACCGACCGACTACTTGCGACGGTTCTTCGTGCCGACAATGCCTTGGGTTATAAAGAGTTTATGACCGACGAATCACGGATGCTTTTCTCTGGTTTTTCTCCTCAGGTCGGAAAGAATAACATCATTCAATTCCTGAAGAAGAATAAGATCGATATAAAAACGGAGAATGTAGCGGTTGATCGTTCTCTCAGCGGTGAGCTCGCTTATTCTTATGGCGACGCCAAGGTCATCAAAGACAACCGCGTTCAAAACTTCTATTATATCCGGGTATGGGAACTCAACGACGACTTCAAATGGAATGTCCTCGTTGAGATGCTTTTCGAAAAATAAGACGCTACCGAGCCGAATGTTTACTTCCAGACGTCTAAAACGCCACAGGTCTGGAAGTCCTCATCAATACGGATGTAAGAAGTCTTACGACGCTCATCGAACCAATTTGATACAATCTGATCCATTTTATCCGAGAGGGCGGCTTCTTTGATTTTCGCATAATCCTGTTCCAGATTAGCCTGGTGCGGGGCGGTTCTCGACTTCAGGTAAACCAGTCGATATCCACGCTTTCCATCTTGTCCTGTGAAAAGGCTGGGCCGTGAAAACTCACCTTGTTCCAGCGTATCAATGGCTGTGAAAATACTGGGATCGAGTTTGTCTACCGGAATGTATGTTGTGCGGCTTTGCACATTTTCGGCGTTCAGAATCATTCCTCCGTTAAACTTTGTTGCTTTGCTGTCGGAATAGATCGAGGCAGCGTTATAGAAGTCGAGCTTCCCCGATTGAATCTCTTTATAAACACTGTCGGCTAAACGCTCTGCGCGGCTAAGCGCACTTTGGCTAGGTACAATACCAATAAGAATATGACGCACTTTGACCTGTTCTCCTCTTCGCTCTAATACCTGGAGAAAGTGATATCCATATTCGGTTTCAAATACCCTTGATATTTCACCTGGTTTAAGCCGGAAAGCGACCCCGGAAAACTCTTTGACGAAGGTGCCGCGGTCGGCAAAAGGCATTTCTCCGCCTTCGGCCGCAGAGCCCGGATCCTGAGAGTAAAGTCGGGCCATGGTTCCGAAATCTTTTCCGGCGATAATATCCTGACGGAGCTGTTCAGCCCGGTTGTAAAAAGGTTTCTTTTCCTCGTCTGTCAGCTTGGGCTCAAACACAATTTCGCCCACTTCGACTTCCGTATTGAAATTTGGAAGGCTGTCGGCCGGAATGGCGTCAAAGTACGCCTTTACCTCATTAGGAGTTATACCTACGTTCTCGGTTATTTTCCGCTGCATCTTGCTGGCAATCAGCATCTCCCGAATCGCCGGGCGCATTTCTTCCTTGTATTGAAGAAGCGAGCGGTTCAGAAACTTTTCAAGGTTTTCCTGTCCTCCTGCCTGATTAGACATATAACGCAGACGATTATTGATATTGTCGTCGAGCTCATCCTCCGTGACTTCGATGGAATCGATCACGGCCTGCTGCGCGAGCAATTTTTGGGTCAGAAGCTGGTGAAGAAACATACATTTAGCAGAATTATCGGCCGGATTACCCTGAGCCAGGTATTGTGCATACTGTCCTTCTACTTCCGACTTGAGGATTATATTGTTACCCACGACAGCAACAACTTTGTCGATTTGCTGACCCTTCGCTGCATTGCCTGCTCCAAAGAGAACTAAAATGATGAGACTGAAATACTTTTTCATTGATGGTAAACTTCTATTTTATTTTGATTTCGTGCTTTATTGATTAACTCCTGCTCTTCCTTGTTTATCAGAGCAATCTTCCGCCGGTTAATTATCAGGTTCCGGATATTATTCCGCTCAATAGCCAAAGGTGAGCGGTTATCTTTAAACTTTGAGTCATGCAAAATTATCAGATATATTTTATTATTCTCAGTGATATTGAATATTTGCCCGTAATTTCGGTAATTGTTTTCATCTATCTGTGCAATCGGTATTTTTTTAGCCAGCTCTTCGATGTAATACCAGGAGGTGTCGGATAAAGAAAAGTTTCTTGAATATCGTTCTGCGTAGCGTTGAAGGCGTTCGCGGTCGTCCGGGTGGTCCGACAACAACCATTCTCTCAGGTTTGCCCGTTCAGGAGCGTCTGGCTCAAGCTCCAGGTAGGAAGCCTTAAAGATAGGTCTTTTCAAAAGAAAGATGGTTTCGTTCTCAGTGTAATACTGGCTGATCTCCTGTTCGGTAACCACCGTATCGAGTTTTTCGCGGATAATGGCCTGTTCAAGTTCATAAATAACCAGTGAATTTTTGTACTCCTCCATCTGCTTATTGATCTGTACGATATCCAGTTTTACATTTTGCTGGGCATGGTGCAGAAGAACCTGCTGCCGTTGCCACTGGTCAATATACGCATCAACCAGATGCTGGCTGTCGATCGGTGAGCTGCCTTCATTCACGATTTGTTCCAGGTCTTCCGGATACAGGTAGGCTTCATAGGCTCTTGCTATCGGCTCGCTCGGTTCTCCCGACGAGCAGGAAGCGAAAAGCAGCGCTACAAGCAGAAAGGCAGTATGATAAATTCCCTTTTTTTCTCTACGTTTCAATGAATAACTATATTGCAATATAAGTGTGCTAAGTTAGCTAATTATAGCAGATTGATATGTCTTTTAACGATTTTTAACATAACACTTCCTGAATCATCCAGGCTTTCTTTACCTTTGAACTATGAGCCTTCTCAACACTTCCCATCCACAGGCCCTTCAGCATTTTCTGACGGAAACACTATTTGATGTGGGTATGGACCCGGCCGCTTCACCGGAACCCATCGTTTCGGCTCCAGCCAGCCAGCTGACCGAAATTCCGTACTATGGTGGGAATGTCAAAAACATTCTCTTTATCGTATCGGATAAAGACGGCCTTTTCTTTTCAGAACAGGCCGAGCTGGCCTTTCTTAAAACTATGCAAGCCCTAAAACTTGAATTGAAAGACATTGCCGTGCTCAATCTTCATTTGCTCGAGCAGCCCGTAATTTTTCAAAATATCCGGGTGAAGTTTGAACCACAGTCTTGCATATTCCTTGGTGCTGAGCCCGCCGAAGCCGGGTTGGAGGCCTTCGCCAACCATCTCTGGAAAGACGAGGGTGGCGTTCGTTTTTTAAAGAGCTTTAGTTTCGAGGAAATGTTGTCGGATAACCAGAAAAAGCGGATGTTTTGGGACGCAATTAAATTAATAGACCTGTCATGAAAGATATCGTGTTTGCAACCAATAATGCACATAAACTGGAAGAGGTACGTGCTATCCTCAACAAGAAGTTTCGTATTAAAAGTTTGGCTGATATTGGCTGTTCAAGCGATATCCCTGAAACCGGTAACACCTTCCACGAAAACGCCAGTCAGAAAAGTAGTTTTATCTTAGCGAACTATGGAATGGACTGCTTCGCCGACGATTCCGGGTTAATGGTTGAAGCACTGAATAACGAGCCTGGCGTTTACTCAGCGCGCTATTCTGGCTCGCGGGACATGGAAGCCAATATGTCGCTGTTGCTTGCCAAGCTGAAGAATCAGCAAAACCGGAAGGCTTGTTTCGTTACCGTCATATCCTTGTTGCTTGAGAGGAAGGAATATTTTTTTGAAGGGAGGGTCGAAGGTCACATAGGTGCTGTGCCTAAGGGCCAAGGCGGCTTTGGGTACGACCCACTGTTTATTCCAAAGGGCTATGACAAAACCTTTGCAGAACTGGATGCCTCAGAGAAAAACAGGATTAGTCACCGTGCTATTGCGGTGGGGAAACTTCTTGCTTTTCTGATGGACTAGCCGGTCTGTTTTCCTCCTCAGAAGCGCGTTCGCTTTGGCCCTCGTCTTCCTCCGTTTTCAACGGATTCTCCCCGGTCGTCGGTGCTGCTGGCGGAGTTTCGGGTGCCGGTGAGACGGGTGCGCGTGGCGGAGCAGTTCCGGAAATAATTTCCTCCTTCGATTTTGGACGAAGTTCCGGCCGCCAGATAAATCCCTCTAATATCTCGGTTCCCTGAGGGATTTTGCCGATAGGGTAGTAGGTGTTCTCCGGCTTTCGGATCGAGTAAATGTCAGTCATCTTATTATCGTCGAATTTAATTTTGATACGACTGCTGATACTTCGCAGCATGCCCGTGTACTCATTGTTGTCAACGGTATAATAGATGCTTTCCGCATTGCCGTCCACGTAAATTCGGTCGAGATCGTTTTCTTCGAAGTAACCCGTTATCTTTCTACCCTTCACCTGATTGAAGTTCGATGAGTCAAGCTCGGTGTTGACAATAAAAGCATTCTTTTCAAATAGAATATTTTCGATTTTTTGGTTCTTGAGGATAAGATAAACCGTGTCGGCAGAAAGTTGCGACCCTTGCGACCAGATAATGGGCTTGCCAAAGGTGCGTATCACCGAATCGGCATATCCGTAATACGCTGAATCGGCTACCATTTGGAGGTTAGATTTGAAAATCCGAACGTTCCGGTAAGCCTTCACAACGCGTGTTTCTCCTTGTATATTACTGATCGAGTCGGTTTTAGCCTGCATGGCAGCATGGGTAGCCGCTTTTACGATGCTATCGGCCGTACTCATGGTGGAATCCGCCAGCACAGAAGGGGGAGCTGTAATACTGTCGGTACTCAGGGAATCGACAGTATTACTATCTAAGGGGGCAGTGTTGGAATCAATAGGCAGTCCTTTCTCGATCCGTTCTTTTTCCTCTTCCAGCTTCTTCTCGAGCTCCTCCTGCTTACGCTCTTCTTCTTTCTTTGCCTTCTTCGCTTCTTTGGCTAGCCGTTTCGCTTCTCGTTTCTTGAGTCGCTCCTGACGCCTCAACTCTTTTTTGCCGGGCGTTTTCAGTGAATCGGCAGAAAGCGAGTCGGGCGTTTCCAATGAGTCGGGCGTTTTCAGTGAATCAGGGAGCCCCGCCGAGTCAGGAGCCTGAAGTGAATCGGTTACACCTGCTCGCGAAATCAGCGAGTCGTCCGGATCCCCCCGTGTAACGGTCGTTTGGGCAGGCATCTCAGGTTCTTCCTCCTCTTCCAGTTCATCAGTCTCGCTACCCAGCTTATATTGAGCGTACTGGTAATCGCGTAGCGGGATGACCTGTGAAAAAAGCGTGTCAGCCGTCATATAAGTCGAATCCATTTTGGCTTCGCTCGAATCGCGCGTTAGCCCAACCGAATCGGCGGGAAGCGAATCACGTTCTGTCGAATCTTTGGTGGCCAGAACGATATAGGCATTTTGCGTTACCACTGTCGCCTGCGAAGCCTTATTGTGTGTGCCTAATTGACCCCGCATCAAAATTTTCTGGGCCGTGTCAATGAAGACCACGTTTTTAACCGCTCGCCCGTTTCCCGACACGCCATCATAATACAAACTATCGCCCCTGAGGAATTTGCTTCCTTCCGTGTAAAGGTTATTCTTTCCGAAGCGTGCCCGGTCGGTCGCCGTATTATAATCGCCGTTTTCCGTATAGAGAGTTCCGTTCTTGCCCACGATATTCGTCGGGCCATAGAAGTATGTCATTTTAGAATTGGAGTTGTAGCGCATGGTGTCGGTCTTGATCACCACATCAGGCGTCCGAACTACTACATCATGCCTGAAGTACGCATCCTGGCTGTTTTCGAAATAATAACCATTTTTGCTGTCGAGCGTATCCGTACCATTGATAATCGTTCCCCCGCCATGGTAGGTGCCGATGCGCGACTTCATATTATAGGTCAGGTAGTTGGTTGTCAGTGTAGACCCACGGTCTACCATCCGGACATTTCCGGTAAGCAAGGCCTGGCGGGTACTTTCTGTGTAGTGGAGCTTGTCGGCATATACCACCGTTCCGTTCGGCTGGGTAATCACCACATGACCATAGGCATCAAAAAAGTTGTCGCCTTCATTGAAGTCAGCGCTATCGGCAGCGAGCGTACTGCCTTCATGCGCAAAAACGGGCCGGTACCAGCGGTAAGAGCCGCGGTCCTTGTCGTACGTTACCTTAATGTTCGAAACCACCGTAATGGTTTGTTGGGCGAGTAAGCCCAAAGGAAACAAAAAAACAAAAAGTAATAAGCCTATTTTCTTCACTGCTCAAAAATACGCTTTTGCATTTACCAAAAGCTGATATTAAATAAAATTGTCTTTGAACGTTTTACAAATGCGCTGCCAAAGATAAAATCCATAACTTTGATCATGGATTTTAGCGAACGTCTGCGTCGATTTATTGCCGATAACGAGTTGTTTCATCCTGAAGAACGTCTGCTACTTGCGGTCAGCGGAGGAAAGGACTCTGTTTTGATGACGCAATTATTCGCCGAGATGGGATGCCGGTTCGCGATTGCCCACTGCAATTTTCAGCTCAGGGGCGAGTCTTCCGATGCCGACGAAGAATTTGTAGAGGCACTCGCATCTTCCCTCCAGGTAAACTTCTATTCGACTCGTTTTGAAACAGAACACTATGCAAAAAAACACCGGTTGTCGATCCAAATGGCTGCCCGGGCACTGCGGTATCCCTGGCTGGAAGAGACTCGTTCAACGAATGGATATCACTATATCGCGGTTGGGCACCATCAAACCGATTCCATAGAAACGATCTTCCTGAATATGCTGCGGGGTACGGGTATCGCCGGACTGACCGGCATTGCTCCGCGGAGGGACCGTATTATTCGTCCCCTTTTGGCCTTTACCGGTCGGGAAGTAGCTGATGAGGCACTCGCCAGAAGCTTGTCCTATCGCGAAGACGCTTCCAACTCCAGCACCAAGTACACCCGCAATGCCATCCGGATGGAGGTGTTGCCGGTGCTCAGGCGCATCCATCCCGAACTGGAGAAAACGATGCTTGAAAACGCAGTGCGCTTTGGCGAGGTGGCCGACTTTCTCGATCACGAAGTCAGCCGCCTTCGGGATCATATGTTTGTTCCAATCGGGTCCGGTGAATTCCGGATAACCCTTAAGGCGCTAAAAGAAGTAAATCCCCGCAAGCTGATGCTATACGAACTGTTCCGTCCGTTCGGATTCACCGAAGCGGTACTGAGCGATCTTATTCGCGACTGGGACGGTGTTTCCGGCAAGCGTTTTTTGTCAGTTACTCATCAACTGCTGTTGAACCGTGGGGACTTGCTCCTCAGGCCTCTCACCGGGCGAGTGCAGGAATCCTTTATGGTTCGCGACTTCCCCGCTTCCTTTGAGTGGTATGGGCAGTGGTACAACGCTTGCCTGACCGAGGTGTCGGAAAGGAAAGCCGGTGCCGACGTTCAAATGTTGGATTACGATCGCTTGCGTTTGCCTCTGACGGTTCGATCGTGGCGGGAGGGCGACTCGTTCCGACCGCTGGGCATGAAGGGTAGGAAAAAAATAAGCGATTTTCTGATCGGATGCAAGGTCCCCCGGAACGCCAAAGCCGAAGTACCCTTGGTTGCAGATGCCGATGGCAGGATTGTAGCGATCCTTCCCTGGCGGATAGACGATCGTTTCAAAGTCGCCGGAGAAACTAAAAAAGTTCTTATATTCGAGAAAATTAGCGATGGGTAAAGTTATTTATATCGAAAACCAGTATCTGGGACGAGATCGAGGCTGGCTGAGTGTCCGTTTGCTGCTTGCCCTCTTTTGTTTCGTTGCCTATTATATTAATATCGAACAAGAGAAAAACAGTCGTCTTTTCCTGGTTGCCGGCTCGGTCATTATTTTGGTTTCGATCATTATGATGTATATGCTTCACTATCGCATCACCGTAACACAGAGCAGTATTCAGCTCAGTGGGTTATGGACCGCCCGGTTGGTTAAGATAGATCTCAATAGCGTGGTAAAATACGAAGCGCAGCCGTACAGCGCTTTTCTCGTTAATAATCCGGTATACAATCTTCATCAGAAAGGCAAAATACGCTTCTACGCAGGCGGTAAAGAAGCCGTCTGGATCACCGATCGCGACGGTCTTATCTACATCATCGGCAGTCAGCGCCCCACGGAGCTGGTCAACGCTATTCGCTCAGCGATAGAAAAGTAAAAAAGCGGTCACTTTTTTAAAATCCGCTGGCAGCGAAATTCCGAATAAACATTTTTTGTTAAATTTGTTAATTACATAAGAAGAAGGACAGAAGCTTTTATGGGTTTTTTAAAGTTTTTATTAATTACAATTTTGGTTTTGTGGCTGCTGCGTATCGTCATGGCAACACTCTTTCCCTGGATATTGAGGCGTTTTGCTCGTAAAATGCAGGAAGAAGCCATGAAAGGATTTCAGCAAGGTGGGGATCCCCAATTCCGCCAGACCCAGCGCGATCGTCCGAAAAAAGCGGAGGGGAAGATCCGGATCGACTACATTCCGCCCCAGCAAGCAAGCCAGAACGGCCCCAGCAGTGCAGGTGAATTTGTAGATTTTGAAGAAGTGAAATAACACAAATCTTACAATTTCCTTTTCTCTTCATAAAAATTGGATTCTATTCTATATTTTTGAATTTTTAGATTTAGAAATCATAGAATGAAAAATTGGTTTACCCGAAACGCCATCCACTTTGCCATTATTGGAATTTTTATAGCCATCAGCTTTATTTATTTCACGCCAGCCTGGCAAGGCAAAACCCTGATGCAGTATGATGTCGTTCAGGCGAAGGCGATGCAGAGGGAAATCATGGAATTCAAGGATCAGGACGGAAAGGGCCCCTTATGGACCAACGCCATGTTTGGCGGTATGCCCTCTTATCAGATCTGGGTTTCTTTTCCAAAGAATGTCGGCACCCATATCATGGGGTTCTTTAAAGCGGTATTCCCCAATCCGATCGATACCATCCTCTTCTATTTTATCGGAGCTTATCTTCTTTTCAATGTGATGCGGGTAAAGCCCTGGATTGCAGCCCTGGGCGCCATTGCCTTTACGTTTTCTTCTTATAACTTCATTTATATTGAGGCTGGCCATGCCAGCAAGGCTTATGCCATCGCTTTCTTTGCACCGGTCATTGCAGGGGTGTTTCTCACACTGCGGGGAAAGTATATCTGGGGCGCGGCGCTAACTGCCTTATTTCTGGCGCTCGAAATACGGGTGAACCATATCCAGATGACCTACTACCTTTTTTTGGCGATGTTGATTTTGATGGGTATTGAATTATACCATGCCTACAAAGACAAGCAGCTCGCCAGATTCGGAAAAGCTATTGGATCCATTGCTGCTGCATGTGTCCTGGCATTGGCCGTTAATGCCGGTCTGCTGTGGACCACTTACGAATACAGCCAGGAATCAATCCGTGGGAAATCCAATCTGATAAGCGAGTCCAAGCCTACGCAGAACCAGGGGGTCGACCGCGAGTATGCCTATCAGTGGAGCCAGGGTGTTATGGAAAACCTGACCTTTCTGATTCCGAATGCCTATGGAGGTGGCTCAGGCCCCAATCTCGACGAAAACTCGGCCGTCGCTAAAGTGCTCCTGGAGCAGGGCGTTCCGCAAGACCAGGCAGTAGGCTTTGCCCAGCAAATGCCGACGTATTGGGGTGATAAGCCCTTCACCTCGGGACCATGGTATTTCGGTGCCATTGTTGTTTTCCTTTTCGTCTTGGGACTCTTTATCGTTAATAATCGCTTAAAGTGGTGGTTACTAAGTGCTACCCTTCTCAGCCTTTTCTTAAGCTTCGGTCGTCACCTTCCGTTTATATCCGACCTGTTTTTTGACTATTTCCCGCTATACAACAAGTTCCGGGCGGTTGAGTCAACTCTGGTGCTCGCATCCCTGTTTGTACCCATCCTGGCTGTTCTGGCGCTGAATGAAATCGTGAACCGCCGCTCAGGGATTCCGAAGCTTGAAAAGAAAGTGCTTTATAGTGCTTATATCGTAGGAGGGATTTCACTGCTGGTTGCCCTGGTGCCCGGGCTGTTGCTCGATTTCCGGGGTGGGAATCACCAAACCTTTGTCCAGCAATTAGGCGGTCAGCTGGGTGACAGCGGATTCGCTCAAATAATTGCTAATGCCTTGGTCGACGACCGCGAATCAATGGCAAGGGCCGATGCCTGGCGATCCGTTATCTTCATTCTGCTCGCTACCGGCCTCATATGGCTGTGGGTAAAAGACAAATTGCAGGTCAATACAGCGATTATATTATTGGCAACCCTCATTCTGGTTGATATGTGGGTGGTTAATCGCCGCTATCTGAATAAAGATAATTTTGTGGAGGAAAGTTCCATCGCCGCGCAGTTCCCTGAAAGGGAAGTGGATCAGCTCATAGGGCGCGACAAATCATTAAATTACCGGGTACTCGATCTAAGCATCCCTACGTTCAGCAGCGCCAGCTCAACGTACTACCACAATACTATCGGAGGCTATCATGCCGCAAAGTTGATGCGATATCAGGAGCTGATTGAGCGCCAGTTCAATAATGCAATCAATGAAGACGTGCTTGATATGCTGAATACCAAGTATCTGATAACGGCCAATGCGGAGGGTTCCCATCGTATTCAAAACCGGAGTACTACTGCTGGGAATGCGTGGTTTGTGAACCGGGTACTGTTTGTTGATAATGCCGAGCAGGAAATGAATGCCATTGATAGTTTCGACCCCAAGGAGGTCGCCATTGTTCATTCCGAGTTCAAATCCTTGATCGATTCTACCAGGGTAGGGACTGCCCGCAATGCGAGTATTGAGCTGATTGATTATCGCCCCGATCATTTGGTATACGAATATTCAGCGCCGCAAGATGCACTTGCCGTATTCTCTGAAATTTATTATGACAAAGGTTGGAAGGCCTTTATAGACGGTGAGGAGATTCCGTACTTCAGAGCCGACTATGTTCTTCGGGCCGCGCAACTCCCTGGTGGAAATCACAAACTGGAATTTAAGTTTGAGCCGCAATCGTATTATATGGGCGAGAACATTTCACTTGTCGCTTCAATCTTATTGTTGGCTGCGTTCGGCGTTGCCCTCTGGAGAGAACGCAAGGAAAGTCTATAGCATCCGTATAAGTCTTTTCAATTAAAAGCAGAGCCGATCGAAAAACGCTCTGCTTTTTTTGTGTATGCTGGCTGGCATTTGCTCGTATGAGACGCATGGTAGCTTCGGGCCAGCAACGCAACAGGGTCGGACAAACCAGGCATGAATCTGAAGCTGGTCTGAAGCTGGTCTGAAGCTGGTCCGAACCTGGTTCGAAGTTGGTATAGCGAGAGTGAAAAGAAAAGGCCATGTAGCGCTTAAAAATGTTACGGGTAAATAATGGTTTTCACCGAAACTTTTGTCGTTAAGAAACCTTATCTTATCAGTATTCACCTTTAAATTAAATAAGAATTATGTTGGTTCAATTTAACACAGATAATAATATTAGTGGTAACGAGAGATTACAGAGTTATGTAGAAAGTTTGCTGAACGACGGCCTTAGCCGTTTCGACTCTCACCTGAGCCGGGTAGAAGTACACCTGACCGATGAGAACAGTCATAAAGAAGGGCAAAAAGATAAGCGCTGTATGTTGGAGGCAAGAATTGAAGGACTGCAGCCGGTGGCGGTCACTAATCACGATGAAACGATTGAACAAGCAATTAACGGCGCATTGAGTAAATTGAGATCAGCACTTGATACCGTCATAGGAAAATTAAAAAAACACTAATACCGTGCGTTCTCAGATATTACAGCATGTCCTGCCAGGTGGGTTTCAGGTGGCGATGGCAACCGAAGCCGATCAGAAGGACATTGATGATCTGCTATTGCAAACGGCCCGCTGGCTAGAAAGCCAGGGGTCAAAGCAATGGTCGGCCCTGCTCAACGGGCACGACGTACACGGGACGGCGAAGGCCATCGCAGCGGGAAACGTCTTTGTTTTTCGCCGTGAAAATGAGTTGTCGGGTATGGTAATCCTTTTTGCTGATCCTACAGCGTGGGATCGTAAACTTTGGGCAGGCGATGAATCTGAGAAGGCCGTCTATTTACACCGCCTGGCTATTGCTCGTTCATATGCTGGAAGCGGACTGGGTTCGCATATCCTTAATTGGGCGATCAGCGGCATTCGCTTCGACGATCGGGAGGTGTTACGCCTGGATTGCATGGCTGAGGTCGGGGCACTCGACAAGTTTTACCGGCGTCATGGCTTTAATTTTCTTCGGAAACGTGATGGCTTTAATATTTACCAGCGCCCCCTGGTCGCCGGCTAGTCGTTCGTACGCCGGTTCCTGAGGTAAAACCAACCCAATCGGACGGCAATAATAACATGGTTGAAAATGTTATAGGCGATACCATAATATTCGTTAAAAATCTGAAACCGCTCCTTTAAACTTTCGAGATGTCGCTGTTTCGACATTCCGCCCACCAGGTATTTCGCTACATAGCGTCGGGTATTCACAATTTTACGGGCCTTCCGGGCAGCTTTCAGGATCCAGTCGATATCGGCGCTGAGCTTATAGTGCTCGTCGTAGGGTTCGGTAAGAGAGCGCCGGATGTAGATGGCCTGGTGACTAATGCTCATGCCATACTTAAAGCTGCGCCAGGTAAACTTATCGGGTGCCTTGTGCCTGCGTTGTCCGAGGCTTTTCCAATGCTCATCAAACATTTCTGTCTCCCCGTAGTAAATGTCGGCCTCCTCGCCGCTGGCGAAAACTGCCTCAACGGTTGAGTTATCATAAATTTCATCTCCCGAATTCATAAAAAGGACGTAATCGCCGGTTGCCATGGCGAGGCCTTTATTCATCGCATCGTAAATGCCGCGGTCGGGTTCGCTCACAAAACGCGTTATCCGCTCTTGGTATTGTTGGATTAGCTCGACTGTGCCGTCATAGGAGCCACCATCGACGATGATATATTCAATGTGCGGGTAACTTTGGTTGATAACCGATTGGAGGGTGCGTTCTATGTCGCGGGCATTGTTGTAAACAACGGTAATCACGCTTAAAAGGGGTTGAAAAGATGTAGCAGGCATGTCAGATAAATTTTTTCCAGAATTCGGCATCGTATTTTTCCCAGGCATGGCAGCCAAAAGGGAGTTGTTCCTGATTCAACCGGTACGATTCAGCCGGGTCTAATTCAAATGCAAACTGCAGGGCCTCCCGTACAGCAGGTTTTTTAAACGGCACGAAGAGGGTCCAGATCAGATCTTCGTTCTTGGGGATGAATTTAAAAATAAAGGAAGCCCAGGGAGCCCAGCGTATATGTGTACGCACCCGACGGAGGGAGAGTCCGCCGTTTCCTACCTTATTTTTAAGGTGCGTCGACAGGTTCAAAAGCGTCGGGGTACCGGCAGGGGCAGGAGGAGCCTCGAGCCAGGGAGCACCGATATAATCATACGAACGGCGGCACCAGTTCAAAAGCGTATCGGAAAATACCCAGGCATCGAGCTGATAGATCAAAATATATTCGCTCGACTCGAAACGCTGATAGAAAGCTTTGCTCAGGAGAAGCTGGGAATAGCCCTTGACCGAGCGGAAATAGGCAGCTTCGAAGAAATCGACCGGAAGTGGCCGGCCTGCATAGCGATCGTATGCGGAGGTGTCGAGCGCCGCGGGAGCAACCAAGCGGATCGGGTGACTGCCCAATACTTGCAGGCACCGGGCGAGTGACTTTGCCTCGTTGTGGCTGAGGCTGGCTTTATAAACGGGTATGACGATGCTTACCTCAGGCATTTCTCTTAAACAACTGATACCAGGTATTGATCAGGAACTTGCGGCCGCGCTTAATCAGACTTCCTTTCCGGTTTTTAAAGAAATGTTTGATCGCCAGCAGGGCCTCAGGGTTCTCTTCAATTTTATCGGGGAAGAATTGTACGGGCTTTCGGGAGATCGACACCTGGTAGGTGTCCTCGATAATAGAATGCACGCCGCTGCCGTCGTGACCGATGTTGTCGATCAACGATTCTTTTGGATGCAGCACGAGTCCGCCTTGCAAAAATACGGAGGCATACCATCGAATCGACCAACTATTGTTTTTGTGGTATTTGAAGTCGAGCAGCTGTTTCCAGTAGTTCATGCTGCCGTCGACCGAAAAATCTTTAATGTTCTGCGCAGTAAATTGTTGATATAGCACGGAAACATCGGGCTGGAAATGATGCCAGGCTCTTTCCCAGGTAGCCCATCCCCAGCTGGTGGTTGCCCGAAAGAAAAAGGTTTCGGGGAGCTCGGTCGCCCCTTTCAGGGGAAACATATAGGCACTGATTTGCATCACGCGCTCTTCTTCCTGATAGCGGCGTAGCGCTGCGTTGAAATAGGTGAGTGCATAGGGAGAGGCAAGCAGGTCGTCTTCGAAAACGATCACCTTTCCGTACTCGCGGGTCAGCTCGCTTACGCCGGAAATGATGGAATCGGCCAGGCCGAAATTTGTCGGACGTTCGATGACGCGCACCGACTTGAAGCCCTCAACGTTCTGGATAAGCTCACGTGTTTCTTTCACTTTTTCATGGTCAGTCTCATCGGCAGCCGCATCGGAGTAGATGAAAAGCCGCGATTCATCAGCCAGCAGGTTCTTTTGCAGAAAGGCCAGTGTTCGCCGGGTATGTTCCGGACGGTTATAAACGAAAAGGGCAATAGGGGCAAGATGTTGCATAGGGTATTAAGTGATTCAGATACCTAAACAGTTATGACTGCGGTAAAATACCGATGTTTCTTTCCGATAAAAAAATCCGGGCGAAATTCCACTAAAGGAGATTTCGCGGAAGCCGCGGTCGAGCAGCTCGCCGCGGGCTACACCGTAACGGCTGCGTTCGGAGTCGTCGAGGATGATCACCCCGTCGTCGGTGAGGGCATCGACGCCATGCTTGCAGCAGTTCACCCGATCGCGGCCATCGACGATGATGATATGATATTTATGTCCGCTCCGTTGTGCGGCGCGGCAATACTGTCCGTCCTGATCCAGATCGCAATAGATCAGCTCCGCATTCACAGGTTTGTTCCTTAGGCCCGCCTCAAACCACGCCTTGTCGTGCTCAAGCGAGTGGATGGCGTTAACCCGCTTGGCAAAATAGCGGGTAGAGTTGCCTGAACCATATTCGAAAATATCCTGGTCGCCTTTCAGCCGGTCCTCCAGAAAATCGATAAAAGAATAAGTAAACCAGGGAATCGCTTCATTTTTAGCATCGACCGAGGCTCTTTCACGGTGCGCAACAAACCAGCCGATCTCGGCCAGATAGCCTTTGATACCGAAAGAAAGCACGGAGCGTAATTTCCGGGGATTCAGCAGACTGGAAACGGGGTAAATTTTCTTCATTGGTTAAAAAATGGTTTATAGTCAGATGCCTTGTTTGTGGGCTTCATGGTTTACGATCAGCGTATAAATAGTTTTCGGATTAAACGGAATTGTATAACGGACTGCAGCATCAAAATGCCTTGAGTTCGGGTTTTCGGTATTAGTATAATATAAAAGGTGGCTATCCCATAGCCGACCAACGTGGCCCATGCCGCACCTTTTATGCCAAAAAGCGGGATCCACCATATATTTAATAGAATATTTACCAGAGCTCCAATCCCGGTTCTCACCAGTGAAAGCCGGGTATAGCCTTCAGCAATCAGGTACTGGCCGCTCGCGCTTCCCAAAAATACAAATATTCCTGCCCACACGTGAATGGCGAGGACTTCAGCACCGCCTGTGAAATCGTCGCTGTACAGCAGTCGGTAAATGAGTGAAGAAGCAAAGGTCATAATCAGGGCGATGCCCAGGCTCAGAAAAGACATCAGTTCGTATAAATTCTGCAACCTCTTCTGGTAGCGCTGAGGGTCGCTGTTGCGGGCGTTTATAATGGCCGGGAATAAGGCGCTCACAGTGGCTACAGGGATGAAGTACCAGCTTTCACTCAGATTAACCACGGTTGAATAAACCCCTAAGGCGCTGTTACCTAGGTAGGCGCTGATCATCAGCTGGTCGATTTTCATATAGAGGCTTACCAGGACAGCTGAAAAGGCGAGGGGCCAGGACTTCAGCAAGAGGCTTTTCGCGAGCGACTTATCGAAGCTCCATCGCAGGACACTGCCAGCATTTCTTTGGTACATCAGCCAGTAACCCCCGGCCAGTAAAAGGGCATCAGCCAGCAGGCTCCATACAAAATAAATCAGGGGAGCAGATAAGAGAATCAGGCAGACTTTGATGATGGCGGAACTGATATTGGCAACTACCTGTACGATCATGATGTTTTTTCCCTGCACTTGCGACTGGAAATAGCTGTCGGTGATATTCATGGCCTGAACCAGGCATACCAGCGATACGATCGCCACGAAGTTGAAGGGAACGGCAACGGAGGTGCCCGAAAAAGTAATGAGCAGGAAATAGGTGAGATATATCAGCGGAAGGGCAGCCACTCCTGCGATCAGTCGCATCCCAAATGCGGTGCCCAGTAAGCGGTATTTATCGGCCGGCCGCTGTAACAACTCGCGGGTTATAAATGCGTCGAGTCCGAGGGCGGAGGCGGCCATAAAAAATGTGATCAGCGCCATCGGAAAGTTCAGCATGCCGTTCCCCTCGCTTCCCAGGTAATTGGCGACGGCAATGGCCGTAAACATTTTGATAATCAGACTGCCCACCCGGGCAAGCATCAACCAGCCGGTATTCTTCAGGTATTTTTCAAAAGATGACGGATCAAAGCCTGGAATCGTGGGGAGCTTCATTGAGCAAACCTAAGAAAAATAAGCAAATCTGTAGTGAGAATCAAAAACTTATTCTTACCTTTGCAGTCCTTAATTTTAAGGAAAAATATATATTATTCATAAATAAATCAAAGCAAGTGAATACGTTAAGTTACAAAACTGTCTCAGCCAACAAGCAAACCACCAATAAGGAATGGATTGTAGTTGATGCCGAAGGTGAGATTTTGGGGCGCTTGTCTTCCGAAATTGCGAAAGTAATCAGAGGAAAGCACAAGCCAACGTTTACCCCAAACGTAGACTGCGGAGATAACGTGATCGTTATTAATGCAGACAAGGTTAAGTTGACCGGGAATAAACTGAATGACAAAGTTTATACCTCTTATACTGGTTACCCAGGTGGTCAGCGTTTCATTTCTCCAAAGGAGTTGTTGGCTAAACACCCGACACGCATCGTTGAGAAAGCGGTACGTGGTATGTTGCCTAAAAACAAATTAGGTCGCGCCTTATTCAAGAACCTCTTTGTGTATGCCGGAAGCGAGCATCCACATGCGGCTCAGAGTCCGAAAACTGTTAAATTCTAAGGAGAAAAGAAATGTCTATTACAAACACTTCAGGAAGAAGAAAAACTGCAGTTGCACGGATTTATCTTAGTGCAGGAAGCGGTGCAATTACCGTAAACGGTAAAGATTATAAAGAGTATTTCCCAACATTGCCATTGCAATACATCGTAACGCAAAGCATGGAGGTTGCCGGCGTAACCGGTAATCACGATGTGAAAGTTAACGTTTCAGGGGGTGGAGTCAAAGGTCAGGCAGAAGCAGTGCGTTTAGCAATTGCAAAAGCGCTGATTGAACTAAACCCGGAAGTTAAAGCGTCTTTACGTGCGAAAGGCTTGGTGACCCGTGATAACCGTATGGTTGAGCGTAAGAAACCAGGACGCGCGAAAGCCCGTAAGAAATTTCAATTTAGTAAACGTTAATTTAAGGAGGACCAAGCAATGGCTAGAACAACATATCAGGAATTACTGGATGCAGGTGTACATTTTGGGCACCTTACCCGCAAATGGGATCCGAAAATGTCGAAGTACATTTTCATGGAGCGCAACGGGATCCATATTATCGATTTAAATAAAACATTAGTAAAACTGGAAGAAGCAGCATCTGCGATTAAGCAGATTGTAAAATCCGGTCGTAAAGTATTATTTGTTGCTACTAAAAAGCAGGCAAAGGATATTATTACAGAGCAGGCAAAAGAAACCAATATGCCCTTCGTTACAGAGCGTTGGTTGGGTGGTATGCTTACCAACTTTGCTACTGTTCGTAAATCGATCAAGAAAATGTCGAACATCGACAAAATGACGAAAGACGGTACCTACGATGTATTATCAAAGAAAGAAAGATTGATGATTCAGCGTGAGCGTATCAAATTGGAATCCCTTTTAGGAGGTATTGCTGATTTGAACCGGTTACCGGCTGCGTTATTCATCATTGACGTAAAGAAAGAACATATCGCGGTTAGCGAGGCGTTGAAACTGAATATCCCGACTTTCGGTATGGTGGATACCAACTCTGACCCTTCGAACATCGATTTCCCGATTCCGGCAAACGATGATGCTTCAAAATCGATTTCACTTATTGCAAGTGTGATTGGCCAGGCTATCAAAGAAGGATTGAGCGAGCGTAAACGCGATAAAGAAGAAGAAGCTGAGAAAGAAGCAGCTGCAGCTAAGGCGCAGATTGATAATGCGAAACAAGATGCTTCTGCCGATAAGAAAGAAGGTGCTTCAAAACGCCCTCGTAAATCGGTAGCAGAAGCTGAAGGCACTGAAGAGGCCGCTGAATCAGCATCTCCAGCAGAAGAAAAGAAAGATTAAGTTTTTAATGTTGTGGGTTGCTGATTACGTGTTTTGTTTTTCACTACACGAATTGGCAACCCATAATTTTTTCACGAATTTTAAATTAAACAGACCATGTCGACAGTACAAATTTCTGCATCAGACGTAAATAAACTACGCCAGCAAACAGGCGCAGGTATGATGGATTGCAAAAAAGCTTTGGTTGAAGCAAAAGGCAATTTTGAAGAAGCCGTAGATTACCTACGCAAAAAAGGCGCTAAGTTAGCAGCGAACCGTCAGGATCGCGAATCGAACGAAGGTGTTATTATTGCAACTACTTCGGTAGATGGAAAAAAAGGTGTTATTGTGGAAGTAAACTGTGAAACGGATTTCGTTGCTAAAAACGAAGACTTTATTGCATTTGCTGAGCGGGTAGCGAAAGTAGCGATTGAAGAGCAGCCTTCAGGGCTTGACGGGTTGAAATCACTTTCTATCGACGGTACGAGCATTGCGGATCTGATCATTGAACAGACCGGAAAAATCGGTGAGAAAATTGATGTTTCCAGCTACGAATTTATCGAAGCCGAGAAAGTGGTTGCCTATATCCACAGCAATTACCGTTTAGGTGTATTGGTAGGTCTTAACGCTGATGTAGCGGGAGCCGATGACGCTGGAAGAGACGTTGCCATGCAAATTGCAGCGATGAATCCAACAGCCATTGACAAAGACGGTGTTGACGCTACTCTGGTACAGCGTGAGCTTGAAATTGCCAAGGAGCAGATCAGAGCGGAAGGTAAACCGGAAGAAATGCTTGAGAAAATTGCTCAAGGAAAACTAAATAAATTCTACAAAGAGAATACTTTATTGAACCAGGAGTTCGTAAAGGACCCTTCGAAAAACATTAGTCAGTTCCTGGATAGTGTTTCTAAAGGACTAACCGTTACAGCTTTCAAGCGTGTTCAATTAGGCGCTTAATCGTCGTCATATCTTATAGAGCCTCCCGGGATTCCGGGAGGCTTTTTTGTTTCCGTGCTTTGTGCTTTTCTTTACTTATATTTAATCCCTTTTTAGAAGAACAAGATGAGAGTAGACAACAGGAAAGCTTTTGGGTTGGTATATTCGCTTTGCAGGCATGAGTTTCTGGGCTACCTGATCGAGCCGCATGTAGTGCAATACAACCAGGATGGGAGCTTCTCACTTACCTATCAGCGCTTGTTCAGTAATACCGCTTCCGAGTACGAAGCGGTATTGGATGACGACGACTGGACCTTGATACGGCTTTGCGAAGAGATTGAACAGAGCAAGCTCATTAAGCGTTTCCTGAAGAAAAATATCCGCCCATCGGCTTTTTTTTCGACGGTGTTCGATGACAAGATATTTTCGGTAATCCGGCCGAAGATTGATCAGAAGCTGAATCAAATTTTCTCGCTGCTTGGGAACAAACCTTTCTATCTGATGAGTAAGGAGGGATGGCCGGTTGAATCGCCTCTGTTCTTTGCCCGGGAACCAGCTTCCGTGCTCTTTCATTTTCGACGCACGGAAGCCGAACTACGCTATTTTCCGACTCTGAAGTATGAGGGGCTACGACTGGAATTTATGTTCAAAAATGCAGAAGTAATCGTCAATGAGCCAGCGTGTTTGTTGCTGGAGCAAACGCTTTATTTCTTTGAAGGTGAGGTAGAGGGGAAGAAGCTGGCCCCTTTTCTAAACAAGCGCTATATATCGATTCCCCGTTCGGCCGAAGAGGGATACTTCAAACGTTTCATCGGGCCATTGATAGAGAAGCATCAGGTTTATGCAGAAGGCTTCGATATTCGTACGCAACAATTTTCGGGCATACCGGTGTTGCAGTTTCGGCATCATGCGGCGGGGGGGCACGAGATCAGGTTGAAATTTCGATACGGGCCTTATCTTTTCTCTGAGGCGTCCGGAAAGCGTGTGACCGTCAAGCTTGAGTACGACAGCGGGGCCGATCAATATACCTTTAACCGTGTTAAGCGTTCGCTTCAGTGGGAAGAAGGGCGTATGAGCTTTCTTAAGGAGCTAGGTATGCGACCGACCGACGAGGGTGACTTTTCCCTGGTGTCGTGGTTGAACGAGCACATCTCCTTGCTGCAGTCGAAGGGTTATGAAATTGAACAGAAGGGAGGCGAAAAACAATACCGCTTTGGAACGATGGAGCTGAATTTGGATATCCGCGAGGATAACGATTGGTTCGACATCAAGGCGATGGTTCAGTTTGGGGATTTTCGGATTCCCTTCGTTCAACTTCGAAAGCATATTCTGGATAAGCAGCGCGAATTCGTATTACCCTCTGGGGAAATTGCCATTATCCCGGATGCCTGGTTTACGCAGTTTCTTAATTTCTTCCATTTTGTGCAGGGGGATGAATCGCTCCGCCTGAAGAAGCAGCATGTGGGTATTATCCATGAAATGGAAGAGGGGGATGCCAGCGGGCAGAGCATGCGCGAAAAGGTAATCAAGTTGATTGATTTCGAAAGGCTGGAAGACGTACCGGAGCCTTTTGCTTTTAAAGGCAGCTTACGGCCCTACCAGAAAGCAGGATATAATTGGTTCCAATTTCTAAAGAAATATGGCTTCGGAGGATGCCTGGCAGACGATATGGGCTTGGGCAAGACGGTGCAGACACTGGCGTTGCTTCAGAAGGAAAAGGAAAGCCATGGAGACGAAGCAGGTTTGCCTACTTCGCTGATCATTATGCCTACCTCCCTGATTTATAACTGGCTGAGTGAGGCGGGAAGGTTTGCGCCTGGCTTGCAGATTTTGAATTACACCGGGACGAACCGCAGTCGCGATGCCTCAGAGTTTTCCGGCTATGATGTAGTGATCAGCACCTATGGGGTGGCTCGCATCGATGAGGCTGTTTTAAGCGATTTTCATTTTCATTACATCATTCTTGATGAAAGTCAGAATATCAAGAACGTTTCATCCAAATCGTTCAAGGCTATCAATGTGCTGCGTGCCAGGCATCGGTTAATTCTAAGCGGAACGCCTGTCGAGAATTCAGTTTCCGATCTCTGGCCTCAGATGGCCTTTGTGAATCCGGGTCTTTTAGGGAGTTTCTCTTTTTTCACCAAAGAATTTGTGATCCCCATTGAAAAGAAAAAAGATGAAGATGCGGCCAAACGCTTACAGGCGTTGATTAAGCCCTTTGTATTACGCAGAACCAAGGCTCAGGTAGCTTCTGAGTTACCAGAGAAGTCGGAGAAGGTTTTCTATTGCGATATGACCCCTGAACAGGCGGAAAAGTATGAACGTATTAAGGCTGAATACCGTAATCTGATGCTTGAGCAGCTCGAAGACGGTACGTTCCGCCGGTCAGGCATACAGGTATTGCAGGGACTGAGTAAGCTGCGACAGCTGGCCAACCATCCAGGGATGATCGACTCGGAGTATGAGGGATCGTCGGGTAAGTTTGAAAATGTGATCCGAACATTGGAGACGGTTTTGCTGCGGGGGCATAAGGTGTTGATTTTTTCACAGTTCGTCAGGCAGATGCGCATCTATGCTGATTATTTCCAAAAGAATCATATTCAATACGCTTACCTCGACGGGGCGACCCAGAATCGGCAGGAGGTGGTGGAACGCTTTCGTACGCAGGACGATGTGCATGTATTTCTGATATCGATCAAGGCAGGGGGTGTGGGTTTGAACCTGACGGAGGCCGACTATGTGTTTATACTGGATCCCTGGTGGAATCCGGCGGTAGAGCAGCAGGCGGTCGACCGGGCGCACCGGATCGGGCAGAAACAGCACGTTTTTATCTATAAGTTTATCACCAAAGATTCGGTGGAGGAGAAGATTCTTGCCTTGCAAAAGCGTAAGCAAATGATCGCTGAGAACCTCATTCGGATTGAAGAGAGCTTTGTAAAATCGCTCAGTGCCGAAGATATCGCCGAGTTGCTGGCATAAAAAGGAAAATATAAAGCGTCGTTTTTCTATATTTGTGTATGACCAAAGAAAATATTCAGGATTTGAGGGATCGAGCTGCTTCCCTGAGGAGGCATCTTTGACATCGACAAGAAGAAAGAAGAACTCCACAAAGAACAGTCGTTAACCCTTACCCCCAATTTCTGGGACGACCCCAAGGCCGCCGAAGCGGTTCTGCAAACCATCCAAAGCAAGAAAGTCTGGACCGACGCTTACGATCACTTGATTTCACAGATCGAAGATCTGGTGGTGATGTATGAATTTTTCCAGTCGGGCGATGCCTCCATGGAAGAAATTGATGGCTTATTCGTTGAAGCCCGTGAAGCACTGGAAGATCTTGAATTTAAGAATATGCTCAGCTCAGATGAAGATCAGCTGGGTGCGGTAATGCAGATTACCTCGGGAGCAGGTGGCACAGAAAGTTGCGATTGGGCTGAGATGCTGATGCGGATGTACCTGATGTGGGGAGAGAAGAACGGCTATAAAGTGAGTGAGCAGGATTATCAGCCGGGTGAAGTTGCTGGAATTAAAACCGTTACACTTCAATTTGAGGGGAGTTTCCCATACGGCTATCTGAAGGGTGAGAACGGGGTTCACCGGCTGGTACGTATCTCGCCTTTCGATTCGAACGCAAAGCGTCATACCTCTTTTGCGTCGGTGTATGTATATCCCCTGATAGACGATCGTATTGTGATTGAGGTGAAGGATTCGGAACTTGAGTGGGATACCTTCCGCTCGGGCGGAGCAGGAGGCCAGAACGTCAACAAGGTGGAAACTGCGGTGCGCCTGCACCATAAGCCAACCGGAATCATTATCAAAAACCAGGAATCGCGTTCTCAGTTGCAGAATAAGGAGAATGCCTTGCGCTTATTGAAGTCGCAATTATACGAAATCGAGATGCGTAAGAAAATGGAGGCTACGGCAGCTATTGAAGGCAGTAAGAAGAAGATTGAGTGGGGCTCTCAGATCCGAAACTATGTGCTTCACCCCTATAAGCTGGTGAAAGATTTACGCACCAATTACGAAACATCCAATACGCAGGCGGTATTGGATGGTGATATTTCTGATTTCCTGAAAGCCTACCTGATGGAGTTTAGCGACTAAAACTCGTTTTTCCACATCATGCTCTCAACGGGGCGGGTGGTTTTACGATTGTACTTGGCGTTGCCTTTGGTGTTGTAGAACGTCTCGATGTCTCCTTCAACAGCGAAGTAAATCAGCTGCCCGATGGGCATACCGGCGTAGATACGCACGGGTTGGGTGACGGATATTTCGAGGGTCCAGGTATTGCAGAAGCCTACATCGCCTTTCCCTGCAGTCGCATGGATATCAATTCCGAGCCGCCCGGTACTCGATTTCCCCTCCAGAAAAGGGACGTGTTTATAGGTTTCGGTATATTCAACGGTTACACCCAGGTAAAGCGTATTGGGTTCCAAGACAATCCCTTCCTTGGGAATTTCAAAATGAACGACTTCGTTGTGGGCTTTGGCATCCAGTACGCGGTCTTTGTAGGTGGCCAGATATTTACCCAGGTGAACGTCGTAGGAGTTGGTGCCCAAGCAGTTGCGGTCGTAAGGTTCGATGACGATGTTTCCGGATTCGATTTCTTCCAGAATGCGTTTATCAGATAAGATCATGCCGGTAAAATTATGAAATAATGTTCGTAATTTGTGGTGCTTATATATTTCAGAGAATACATCGTTTACATGCCCATAGAATACATTAAATCACTTTCAGACGGCAGTTCCCTCGCTCTTTGGCGGATTGAAGAGAACGAAAGGCAGCTGTTAGATCATTTGAAACTGAGTAGCCGTGAATTTGATGAGCTGCAATGCATTCGTTCGGAGGAAGGAAGGGTGCGTTCACTGGCAGGTAGAAAGGCGCTGAACAGCTTGTTCAAGGAGGACGTGTCAGAATGCATGAAGGATGAACATGGAAAGCCTTTTGTGCTAGGTTACGAAGGGTACGTCTCGCTCAGCCATTCCTTCGATTTTGCCATCGCCATGACCCATCCGGAATTTCCGGTAGGCGTGGATATTGAGATTGTGCAGCCTAAGATCAGGCGTATACAAGGCAAGTTCCTCCGGGATTCAGAAATTGATTTCATTGACCGGCAGCATGATATTCAGATGCTCTACGCGTGTTGGTGCGCAAAAGAAGCGGTCTTTAAGTGGCAGGGGAAGAAAGGTATTTCCTTAAAACAGAACATAGAAATTCAGCCCTTTGAACTTGAAGAAAAGGGGCATTTGGAAGCTCGGCTCAGCTATCCTGGTTTTGATCAGGTGCTGAAGGTTGCCTATGAAAATTTAGGCACCTATTTTCTGGCCTATGTATGTCATCCCGTAACGATCAGACAAAACATTTATGCAAAATAAGAAGGTTTTTTTTCAGGACTGGGGTACACTCGACTATGAGGTGGCCTGGAAGCGTCAGGAGAGACTTTTTGATGCGATTGTACAGTTGAAAGGCGACAACCGAACGAATAACTCGGCTATACCAACTTCAAACTACCTGATTTTTGTGGAACATCCGCATGTGTATACTCTTGGCAAGAGCGGAAAGGCGGAACACCTGCTGCTTGATGAGCAGCGGCTGAAGGAGAAAGAAGCTTCCTTTTATAGAATTAACCGCGGCGGTGATATTACCTACCATGGTCCCGGACAAATCGTGGGATACCCAATTTTGGATCTGGATAATTTTTTTACGGATATTCATCGTTACCTGCGCTTGTTGGAAGAGGCTATCATCCTCACGCTGGCTGATTATGGCATCGAGGCAGGCCGTTCTCCCGGTTTTACGGGGGTTTGGATCGATTCAGAAAAGCCGACGGCACGGAAAATTTGTGCCATGGGCGTTCGGAGCAGCCGCTGGGTTACCATGCACGGTTTCGCTTTCAACGTGAATAGCGATTTATCGTACTTTCAGAATATCGTCCCCTGCGGTATCGACGATAAAGCCGTCACTTCCCTGGAGGCCGAGCTGGGCGCGCCTCAAGATATGACCGATGTGAAGGAGCGCTTAAAACAGCACCTGATACATTTATTCGATATGGAACTGGTGGCTTCGGCTCCGGCCAGTCCTTAGGGCTCAAGTATTTTTTTCAGGCGGTTTTTATCGATGGTTCCATCAAGCTGTACCGGGAAGTATTTCGCGTCTTGGTGAAAGGGTTTAAAAGCTTTGAAGTCGGCTCCCTGTAAGCGTTGCCTTTTTTGCGCGGCCATGGTTTTAGCTATGCCTGTAGTTGCCGCCATTGACGGATCGATCAGTTCCAGGGCTTTTGCAATCAGCGGATCTTCTTCCGAGCCATGTGGAAGAAAGGGCAGCACCGAGAATTCATCCACTTCATAATCAGGACGAAGTCCTGTGTCGTAATCTCCCTCGCCGTTTTTGTTAGCTAGTTTTACCACAATGGGTTGAATGGCCCAATCAATTTGCCGGGGCGTTCTTTCGTCTTTAATGGTAAGTGATCCTTCATTTTTACCCATCGTCTGCTCACCAATATGGATGACTTCCATATAGGGGGCCAGATTGTGAATAACCAGCTCACTGGCGGAAGCCGAGCTTCCGGTTCCTAAGATATAGACCTTTGATAAATTCAGATTGGCGGCTTTTACCTTCGCATCGATTTCCGCAAAGGCTTCCTCGTCATCGCTTTTGGTTGAGACCGGCGGGAAGAGTACAGCAAAGCTCTGGCTTCGCTGACTTAGCGGAATCTCTGCGTTTAGTATGTTATTGTAGTTATAGTTTACAAAAACCTGATCGGGAGCGTAATCCTGTTTAATAAGTGCCGCTAATACACCTGCGACAGCGATACCGCCACCTGGATTATAGCGAAGATCGAGCACCAGTTCGTTCACACCTGCGGCTTTAAATTCCTGAAACACGTTAAAAATTTCGTCTGCGCGGTTGTTGAGAAAACGGTTGTAGAAAAGATAGCCGACTTTCCTGCCGGAGAGCGTATTGATCACGCGCTTGAATTGCACGGAAGGTTCAGCAATTTTTGTTGCTGTAAGGGCGACCGACTGGTTGCCGGGGGTGAGTGTGTTCCCACTTAAGGTAGCCAGGTTGATGCTAAAGCCCTGGCCCTTGAGGTAGGGGTCGAGTACCGTCATATAATTTTCGGTGTTCATTCGCTGTCCGTTTACGCCGATAAATATCGTTCCCCGTTCCACACCCGCCTGCGCGGCCGGTGAGCCTGGGACCACACTGCGTACGTTTGCGAACAGGTCGCAAATTTCAGGGCTGGTGCAGTTGAACGGTACAAGAGAAATACTAATACCGGTACTTGTGCTTACACCGGCAAGATTTTCTTCCAGTTCATCGGCCTTAGCAATCCACGAAAAGCGGTCGGCCGGATTGCGCAGTGATGCGAAAAATTCAGGTGGTTCCTGAGAGAAGTTCAATTTGGAATCGTCTGGGATGGTCTGGTTCCAATAGTAAACATACCGCATATTCTCCACAACCCATTCGTTTATTTCCCTATTGGCCGAAGCGTCGGGCTCTGGTTCAACAGAACTGTTTTTTTTACAGGATGAGGTAAAGAGGGTCACGAGCGAAAGGGCAATCAGGAGGCCATTGCGCCGGTTCAGTGAGGCGAAGCGTAGTTTCATGGGTACGTGTTATTTTTTAGCGTCTGAAGCGCTGCATGGATTCAGGTTAAAATATAAATATAAATGTAACGAAAAAAATAACAGCTTGGTCAGCACTCGGGCAAACTTAACGGAATATTTATGGCCAGTCCTCCGTCGGAGGTTTCTTTGTACTTAGCGCTCATATCCTGAGCGGTTTGCCACATGGTTTTCACTACATTGTCCAGACTCACAATGGCCTTTTCAGGATCGGTTTGCAAGGCTAGCTGCGAAGCGGTAATGGCTTTGATTGCCCCCATCGTGTTTCGTTCGATGCAAGGAATCTGCACAAGTCCACCGATCGGGTCGCAGGTCATCCCCAAATGGTGCTCCATGGCTATTTCAGCGGCAGTGAGCACTTGCTTTTGCGTTCCCCCCATGCATTCGGTCAGTGCAGCTGCTGCCATCGAAGAGGACACGCCAATCTCTGCCTGGCAGCCACCCATGGCGGCCGAAATAGTGGATCCTTTCTTAAATATACTACCGATTTCGGCAGCAGTGGCGAGAAACTGGATAACCTCTTCTTCCTCAATATCGTGATGGAAAACACTGTAATAATGCAGGACGGCTGGAATCACGCCCGCAGCACCGTTGGTAGGAGCCGTGACGACGCGGCCAAAGGCTGCATTCTCCTCATTGACTGCCAGTGCAAAACAGCTTACCCAGTCGAGTATATACTTAAAATCATTTCCGCCCGATCGGATTGCTTCGATCCAGGAGGGGTAGTCGTGATAGGTTTTCCCGTTCAGCAGACGTTTATTTAGCTTCGAAGCCCTGCGCACAACCGACAGGCCTCCCGGCAGGGTGCCCTCTGTATGGCATCCTCGATACAGGCATTCCTGCATGGTATTGTATATGGTGAGCAATTGCGAACGGGTTTGCTCCTCGGAGCGCCACGCGGTCTCGTTTTCAAGGACAACTTCCGAAACTTTAAGCCCTGTGCGGATACACCAGCCCAGTAGTTCGGTCGCATTTTCTATCGGGAAAGGTAAATCAATATGATTCCTGGAGTCCGGCTCTTCATTTTCCTTCACTACAAATCCTCCCCCAATAGAGTAAAAGGTTTCGCTCAGCGCCTTCCCGGTGCTCAGGAGGGCCTGGAAGGTGAGCGCATTGGGATGGAAATCAAGGCTTTCATTGAAAAGGAAAATGATATCCTCATCGAAAGAAAAGGAGATCTCACGTTGTCCGTGTAGCTTAATTTTACCTTCGTTTTTAATCGAGCGAATCGTCGGGTCGATCGAGTTAACATCCATGCTGACGGGATCTTCTCCGTGGATACCCAGGGTGACGGCAATGTCTGTTCCGTGCCCTTTACCGGTTTTAGCCAGTGAACCATAGAGAAGCACCTGGATCTGTTCCACCTCATCGATTACCTGCTGGTCTTCCAGCAGTTTCATAAATCGCTGGGCCGCCCGCCAAGGGCCTAATGTGTGGGAGCTGGAGGGTCCAACGCCTATTTTTAGGATATCAAAAACGGAAATAGTTTCTTTTGTCATAGTCTCACCTGTCAGCCTCTGCCGGCTGCTTCCTTGTACAAATTTAGCCAATAATTCGCACCTTTATGCAGCAAACACTTGTTTCAGAGTTATTTATTTATCTTTAAAAAAATCATCATTATGGCCCTTAGAACGCTCCTCGTTTTATATATCCTTTCGCTTGGTTTAGAAGCGAAAGCTCAGGTGTTTGAAGAGTACCTGTTAAGCGGCTGGACCATGCAATCCTCCTCTTTCTCAAACGAGCTTCCCGCCGAGGTTCCCGGGTCGGTACAGTATAACCTTTTGTTGAACGGGAAGCAAATCGGACCTTCGCTGGACGGCCGCTGGTCGTACGCAAGTTCCTTTCAGGCCGATCGGCACATCCTTTCCCGATCTTTTATTCAGTTGGAGTTTGAGGGCCTTGATAGCCGGGCCGAAGTCTACCTGAACGGGCAGTTGATTCTGGAGGCAGATAATATGTTCCGTTCCTGGACGGTACCAGTGAAGTCTTTTCTAAAGGAAGGAGAAAATCAACTGCGCGTTGAATTTTTTCAAACGGACGCCGATGCGCTTCGGGTTCGAAAGGCACGATATCATTTCGACCATCCATCCCCAGAGGTGCCTATGGGCATTTGGAAGCCAGTTATTCTGCGTTCGTATGATACTTACCATTTTAAGGACTTTGCATTGGAGCAGGATTCACTAAAGGGACAGACGGCATACCTGAACGCATTGGTTGACGTCCATGGAAAAGTCGGGACCGCACTTTCGATTGAAGTGTATGATGAAATCACCAGGAAGGTCTACGCCCGTCAGCGGTTAAGCCTAACGGATAGCGCCCAGATTAGCCGGATTCCATTTCAGATACAAAGAGTTGATTTATGGTGGCCTAAAGGCATGGGGCGGCAGTCGCTCTATCAGATTGGCGTACGGGTGAGCGCCGGAAAAGCGGAAGAGCAGGAGCGTGTGAAAAGGACGGGTTTCAGGCAGTTGGACCGGAAAGGTACCGAGGTGACGGTGAACGGGAGCGTCCTGGATTTGAAAGGCGCCGATTATATCCCGCAGATGCTGGAAGTAAGTGCCATGCGTTCGGCCGATTACGAGGAGCTTATGGACAGCCTTGCCAGCAAGGGAATCAACCTGATTTACGTCATGGAGAAGGGTATTTACGAGAGCGACTATTTCTATGATCTGGCCGATAGCCGTGGGGTGATGATCGTGCAGGATTTGATGTTTGGGAAGGAGCTACCCTATCCAAAGGATGAGGCCTTTCTGTCGAATTCAGCCGCGGAGGTTTTTCAGGAGATCAGGCGTTTGAATCACCATCCTTCCCTTTTGAGCTGGCGTGCCCTCGGTCTTGGTGATAGTGCCCCGGAACTGTTGGAACGAATAAGAGAAATCGCTGGAAAAAATAAAGCCACCCTGATTACTCAGGATGGCTCCGTTAACTAATTATAACTATCTACTTACATCATGCCGCCCATGCCGCCGCCCATAGGAGGGGCACCAGCGCCAGCTTTTTCCTCTTCAGGTGCATCAGCCAATACTACCTCAGTAGTTAATAGCATCGCTGCGATGGAAGCTGCATTTTCAAGCGCGATACGCGATACCTTAGTAGGATCGATCACGCCAGCGCCAATTAAGTTCTCGTACACATCAGCACGAGCATTGTAACCGTAGTCTGCAGTACCTTCTTTTACTTTTTGAACAACGATAGAGCCTTCTACCCCTGCATTGTTGCAGATTTGGCGTAGAGGTTCTTCGATAGCACGTTTGATGATATTGATACCTGTTGTTTCGTCTTCGTTCTCACCTTTAAGATCGGCAAGCGCTTCAATAGCACGGATAAACGCTACACCTCCACCTGCTACGATACCTTCTTCAACCGCAGCGCGAGTTGCGTGAAGTGCATCATCAACACGGTCTTTCTTCTCTTTCATTTCAACCTCAGTGGCAGCACCTACGTAAAGTACCGCTACACCGCCAGCTAATTTAGCCAGACGTTCCTGAAGCTTCTCACGATCGTAATCAGAGGTAGTGCTTTCAATCTGAGCTTTGATCTGGTTAACGCGGTTTTTGATATCGTCGGTTTGGCCTGCACCGTTGATTACCGTAGTGTTGTCTTTGTCAATCACTACTTTTTCAGCTTGCCCAAGTGAGTCAAGTTCAGCATTTTCGAGTTTGAATCCTCGCTCTTCTGAAATAACTGTTCCTCCCGTCAAGATCGCGATGTCTTCCAACATGGCTTTTCTTCTGTCTCCGAAACCAGGAGCTTTAACAGCCGCTACTTTCAGTGAACCACGAATCTTATTCACAACCAGGGTTGCAAGGGCTTCACCGTCTAAATCTTCTGCAATAATAAGAAGGGGTTTGCCTGTTTGAACTTGTTTTTCAAGAATGGGGAGAAGCTCCTTCATATTGCTGATTTTCTTATCGTAAATCAGGATATACGGGCTTTCCAGCTCTACTTCCATCTTATCGGTGTTGGTTACGAAGTACGGCGATAAATAACCGCGGTCGAACTGCATCCCTTCAACCGTTTTTACTTCGGTTTCCGTACCTTTTGCTTCCTCAACCGTGATAACACCGTCTTTTCCAACTTTGGTCATCGCTTCAGCGATCAGTGAACCAATCACTTCGTCGTTATTAGCTGAGATAGAGGCTACCTGCTTAATTTTGTTATTATCTTCGCCGACAGTCTGTGATTGCGATTTAAGATTGCTCACAACGGAAGCAACAGCTTTATCAATTCCGCGCTTTAAATCCATTGGGTTTGCACCAGCTGCTACGTTCTTGATTCCGGCAGTAATAATTGCCTGAGCCAATACGGTCGCTGTAGTAGTACCATCACCGGCCTGATCGGCAGTTTTAGAAGCCACTTCTTTAACCATCTGAGCACCCATATTTTCCATTGGGTCTTTCAGATCGATTTCTTTCGCAACAGTTACGCCGTCTTTGGTGATTGCAGGAGATCCGAATTTTTTCTCGATAATAACGTTACGACCTTTTGGACCTAAGGTTACTTTTACTGCATTCGCTAAGGTATCAACACCTCTTTTTAAAGCATCACGGGCATCAATATTATATTTTACTTCTTTAGCCATTTTATTTTATTTGAAATATTTGTTAAAAAACAAACGATGGGTTATTAATTCAATTATCCGTTTGATGAATGAGAACTGATTATAAAATTGCGTAGATGTCAGACTCGCGCATAATCAAATATTCTTTTCCTTCGTAAGTGATTTCTGTGCCAGCATACTTACCGTAAAGTACTTCATCACCAACTTTTACAGTTAATGGTTCGTCAACTTTTCCATCGCCCACAGCAACTACAGATCCACGTTGAGGTTTCTCTTTTGCAGTATCCGGAATGTAAATTCCTGAAGCAGTTTTTTCTTCTGCAGGAGCGGCTTCTACCACCACTCTGTCTCCGATAGGTTTAATGTTTAATGCCATAATTATTCTATTAAAAATTTAATGTTTGATACTTTAACCGTTTGCGGTCAGTAATTATGCCAATTCAACTTTATGGGATATTCTTGCCAATTTTTCACTATTTATGGTTGAATAGAGCATGCTTGCCCGGGAGGGCTGGCAGAGATGTGCAATAATGACAGTACGGTAACCGCAAAAAAAAAGGGATGATCGATCATCCCTTTTCTATTTAATGTCTGACACTATTGTGCCGTATCGTTTTGCGGTGTTGGTGTGGTTGCCGGCGGATTCAATGTAGGGGCCGGTGTGCTCGTTGGAACGTTCGTAGGTTGAATCTGGTCGCCCAGTCCTGAACCCGAGGAAATGCCTCCGGTAGGTAGCGTGGCATTGATTAGCAGCGAAAAGACCATAATCGAAACGACGATAATCCAGGTGCCTTTTTCCAGGATATCACCTGTCCGTTTCACACCCATCAGGTTGTTGGAGCCGGCAAAGTTTGAATTCAGACCTCCGCCTTTCGGGTTTTGAATAAGAACCAGAAACACAAGAAGTACACTGGCTATAATGATCAGGGTGATGAATAGGTAAAACATTTTTTTATGATTAATTTATTTTTTGATTCAATTGTTCTATAAGTCCGGCAAAATAAACACTTTTTTCGGGATATTTCAAACTTAATTTTTTATAAGTTTCTATGGCTTTATGGTATAGTCCCTGCTCGCTGTAAATTTTAGCGAGTGTTTCGGAGACAAATCCGGAGTTATCTTCAGCACTGCGGCGTGCCTTATTTTCAACATCTATTTTTTCAGCAGACGGTGGTTTGATTTGCGGCTCCTCCTTAATAAACTTTTCAATAATGGAATCTTCCTTTCTAGGAACCTGAAAGGGCTTAGCCTTCCCCCCGAATTGTTCGCTCAGTTTCTGTTCCGGATCCTGAAGATTAAAGATATGCTCACGGATCTGCTGGTCGAGTGGGTTCGTGGAGGGGTGTGCCGGACTGGAAGGTGCCCCCGGGCTATAAGGCTGATAAGTGTCGGCGTATTCCATGCGCGTCTTTTGCAGCCACCATACGTACGAATAAGGCATCCAGTCGTCGAGATAGCGACTGGGAGTGGTCTCTTCTTTCCTTTCTTCCTTCTTTTTTTGCGGCATCAAACTTTCCTGCTCAGGTTGCTCGCTTTCTTCAGACGCGGCAGGTGCCGGGGGGGCAGAAGTGACCGGTTGACGTAAGGGCTTGAAAACAAAGCGACGTAGTGCAGCCGGGTCATCACAGAAAATAACGGCTTTTTGATAGGCTTCTTTCGCATAGCTCAGGTTGTGTAGAAAACTGAGACGAGCGCGAATCGACCACAGCAACTCGACATAAGGGTATTCCCTGCAAAGTTCTTCGACCGCATCAATATCGGCCCCATCGGGATCGCTAAGAAGTTGATAGAAGCGTTCGCGTTTATTACTTAATTCCACGTGTCTATAGGTTTACCAGTTTGCAAATGCTCTGTTGAAGATATCTTCGGTCAGCATATCGTTGATTTGTTTGATCAGCTGTTGCTCCTGACTCTGAATTGGGCCATTTGCAGTCGAAAAATCCTGAAAGCGACTAAAAGGTTGTTCAAAATTAAGCTTTTCGTTGAATTTATTGGTATACTTCACGGTTACGGTAATCGTCAGCCGGTTCAAACCTGCACGATCGTTTCCCTGCACGGCGGTGGGATTGATGGAGTAGCCCGTGATGCGCCCTTCGAAGGTGGCGTCTCCGTCGGTGCGGACCATACTCAGGCGGCTCTGGTTCCGAATGCGATTTTTAAGCGCTTCGGTAAAATCCTGACTGAGATAAGGCACCACCAGCGGTGCGTTATTTTCAAAGATGTCGACCGTAACCGTTTGCAGTTCCTCTGGAATTGACGCGCCTGTAAAGCTGTAAATACCGCAGGACAGGTTAGTACTTAGGGTAAGCAGCAGAAGGCAAGCTATACCGATCTTTTGTTTAAGTTGATTAAACATCAATTTAAATTTAAATCTTTAATTTTTCTATAAAGAGTCCGTTCAGAAATTCCAAGTTCCCTGGCGGCAAGTTTTCGTTTTCCTTTATGCTTTTTCAGTGCCTTTTTAATGAGGTCGGACTCTTTTTCGACCAGTGACAGGGATTCTTCGATTTCCTCGGCATCTTCTGTAATATTCATTTCGTCGCGATCGTCAGCCTGAGGATGATGAATCGTTAACGTAGGGGCGCTGGGGAAATCCGCAAGCGGCTGGTCGATCTCCCGATAAAGCTGATTGATATAGGGCGAGTGCTCGTCGATAGTAGCTGCGCTCACTCCCTTGTTTACAATACCCAAAACCAGTTTCTTAAGTTCTACCATATCCTTCTTCATATCGAAGAGTACTTTGTAGAGCAGGTCTCGCTCAGAGAAGTCGTCCGATTTGTCCTGCGAAAGGCGCATGGGTAGGGAACTCCTGCCTTCTTTGGGAAGGTAACTCAGTATGGTGTGGCCGCTGACGGTACGATCCTTCTCAAGCACCGCAATTTGTTCGGCAATATTCTTCAATTGCCGAACGTTTCCTGGCCAGCTGTACTCGCTCAGGATTTGCTGTGCATCTTCCGTAAGCTGAATGCTCGGACTACGGTATTTATCTGTAAAGTCGGCTATGAATTTTCTGAAAATCAAATTGATATCTTCCTTCCGCTCCTGAAGGGAGGGAACCCGAAGGGGAACTGTATTTAAACGATAATACAGATCCTCGCGAAATTTTCCGTTTTCAACAGCTTTATAGACATCCACATTGGTTGCGGCTACCACCCGGACGTCGGTTTTCTGAACCTTGGATGAACCCACGCGAATATATTCTCCTGTTTCCAGTACACGGAGAAGTCGTGCCTGGGTACCCACTGGTAACTCTGCTACCTCATCAAGGAAGATAGTGCCGCCGTTTACGACCTCAAAGTATCCTTTTCTGGCCTCGTGTGCGCCGGTAAAGGAGCCTTTCTCGTGTCCGAACAGCTCTGAATCGATGGTTCCTTCGGGAATTGCCCCGCAATTGACGGCAATGAAAGGGCCATGCTTTCTGGCGCTGAGCTGATGGATGATGTGCGAGAACACCTCCTTACCACTACCGCTTTCTCCGGTTATCAGCACCGAGATATCGGTCGGGGCTACCTGCTGCGCTACCGTGATGGCTCTGTTCAGCAGTGGCGAATTGCCGATAATGCCGAACCTGTTCTTTATATCTTGAATATCCATTTTACCTAGATTATTTTTCCAATAAGCGTAGCCGAAGTGCAATTTTCGCCCAGGACATTTACATAATCACCTATTTTGTATGCCGGATCAGTCGGAAATACAACCATCGAATTCTGTTCTGTTCGTCCGCAATAATCCTGATCGGATCTTTTGGAATAGCCTTCAATCAATACACGATGGATTTTTCCAACCTGTTTCTGCAGACTCGACAAACTATGCGCACGCTGTTTGGAAACAATTTCTGTCAAACGGCGTTTTTTGATATCTTCCGGAACATCGTCGGCCAGACGTTTGGCAGCGGGTGTGCCCGGGCGCTCTGAATAGGTAAACATATATGCGAAATCGTACTGCACCAAATCCATCATCGACAAGGTTTCCTGATGCTCTTCTTCGGTCTCACTGCAGAACCCTGCTATGATATCCGTCGAAATGCTGCAAGTGGGAATGATTCTCCGAATGGCCTCGATACGCTCTAAGTACCACTCGCGAGTGTAGGTCCGGTTCATTAGTTCCAAAATCCGCGAGTTACCCGACTGAACCGGAAGATGGATATGGTTGCAGATGTTCGGATAGGCCGCCATGGTATGAAGTACGTCGTTATTCAGATCTTTGGGATGTGAAGTTGAAAATCGTACCCGCAGCTGAGGATCGACTTCGGCTACCTCTGCAAGCAGATCGGCGAAACTAACTTGTTTGTCGTCCGCAGCATATTTATAGGAGTCTACATTTTGACCCAGCAGTGTCACCTCTTTATAACCAGCCTCATACAGGTCGCGCGCCTCCTGCACAATGGAGTGCGGGCTTCGGCTGCGCTCTCTTCCCCGTGTAAAGGGCACCACACAAAAAGAGCACATATTATCGCATCCGCGCATAATGGATATGAAGGCAGTGATGCCATTTGAATTTAAGCGGACGGGACTAATATCAGCGTAGGTCTCCTCTCTCGAAAGCAGAACATTTACGGAACGGGAGCCAGCTTCCACCTGTTCGATCAGGTTGGGGAGATCGCGGTAGGCATCGGGGCCAACCACCAGGTCAACCAGTTTTTCTTCGTCTAGAAACTTTGATTTCAGGCGCTCAGCCATGCATCCGAGTACCCCGATGATCATTTCAGGTTTCCGACTCTTGGCACTTTTGAAGTCAGTCAGCCGCTTTCTCACGCGTTGTTCAGCATTTTCCCGGATGGAACAGGTGTTTATAAAAATGACATCGGCTTCGTCAAATGTGCCGGTGGTTTCGAAGCCATCATTTAATAGAATGGAGGCGACGATTTCACTGTCGGCAAAATTCATCTGGCATCCGTAACTTTCAATATAAAGCCTTTTATTGGACACGACCGGGATTTGACCCTCCATAACGAGCGCTTCACCCTGACGCGATTCATCGTGTGCTTTTGAAGGAATGAATGATTCTAACATAGCATGCTTGTTCAAATAGCAAAGATAGAAAAAAAATAGAACAATGACAGTTTGTCATGTTTTTGTTCAATCCTGTGAAATGCTTTTAAATGGAACTATTTCGCGGTTTTCGTGTTGATATGCGAAAGCGAAGCTACATGCCACAAAAAGTTACTCTTCAAAACATCAATTGGAAAAAAATTCTCATCTGGACAGGTTCAATCGTCGCTGCTCTTATCCTGCTTCTTTTTATTGGAGGCGTAATACTTCAAAACAAATTGCCCGAAATGCTTAAAAGTCGTGTTTATTCCTCGAGCGACAGTCTGTATCGGATTGAATTTGCGGATATGGATGTAAGTTTGCTCGTAGGTTCGGTACAGCTCGAGCAGGTTCACCTAATTCCGGACACCGCTGTTTTCAGCGCCATTGAAGCGCAGGACGCTCCTGCGAACCTGATCGACCTGAAAAGCGCGTCGGTACGCATTTCCGGTGTAAACGTACTGAAATTGATTTTCAGTAAACGCCTGAACGCCTCTAGTTTGACGATTGATCAACCCGATATTGTACTGATGAATATGCTTGACACTGTTCGTGTTGATACAGCGGAGAAAAAGGCGCTCTATGCCAGGCTGCCCGAGTTTTTAAAGGAGGCCCAATTGGGCGTTGTGCGTGTCAGCGATCTCTCGTATGTTGAGCAGAAAAAAGCAGACACTACCCAGCGGAAGGGGCAATGGAACGGTCTTACCTTCGCATTTGAGAGGGTCGCTCTTGATTCATTAAGCCCTCAGGATAGCAATAGCTTCTGGTTTTGTCAAGATATCCGAATGGATAGTAGAAATGTTAGGTTTGCTTCCGCCGATGGGATGTACGAGTTTAGCATGGGAGCCATTCGGGCTTCTGTAAGATCCGGTGACTTTTCGGTAATCGACTTTAAAGTGATTCCACAATACCCGGAAATTGAATTTTCCCGGCGATTGGGAAAGCAAGGCGATCGTTATAATTTTGTATTCGCGAAAATTGGCGCCTCCGGCATTAATTTCAAAGCATTGGAGACAACAGGAAAGCTAGACGTTTCAGGAATCACGTTGGAAGATGCCGAGTTGCGGATTTTCAACAACAAGTCGCTTCCGCCAGGTGGAGGAATTGTGACCCGGAACTTTCCTCACCTGGCCTTACAACGACTTGACTTACCAGTCGTTGTAGACACGCTTTCGCTTAAAAATCTGGCGGTTTATTATAAAGAACTCAACCCCGATTCAGGCAAGCCCGGAACCGTTTTTTTTACACAGCTTTACGGTTCGCTACATAATATAAGCAATGACAGCACGCAGTGGAAAGTCGATCCTTGGGGAAAATCTACGTTTAAGACGAATTTCATGGGGAAAGTTCCATTGGATGTTTCTATTAATTTCCTGCTACCTGACCAAGACGGGGCTTTTAATTACTCGGGAACCCTTGGAGCTTCTGATGCCCGGCTCTTCAATGAGCTATTGGAACCGCTTGCGCTTGCCAGGGTAGAGAGCGGGAAGATGCAAAAGCTTACGTTTTCGGTAAAGGCTAATCGTTTTGGATCGACGGCTAACGTACAAATGCTGTATTCAGACCTGAAAGTAAACCTCTTAAAAAAAGATGGCAGTGTTCTGAAAAAAAAGGGTTTGCTTTCTTTTCTGGCCAATACATTTGTGGTTAAAAATAGTAATCCTCGGAAAGCCGGCGAGGCTCCGCTCAGGGCAGATGTGAAACATGAGCATCCGCAGGACCGTTCATTTTTTAACCTGATGTGGAAAAGTATTTTTACCGGCATCAAGGACAATCTCGGTATCCCCGATTTATAAAGCCAATATGAAAACGCGTTGGAAAGTATTGATTGGGGTTGGTCTTTTTGTACTCCTATTGGTGTTTGCCGGATCCTGGTATCTGAGCAAGTATTGGAAACCTATTGTAAACGACCGTTTACAAAGTTTGGTTGCCAGCTCTACTGACAGCCTTTATCGCCTGACTTACGATGACTTCGATTTTAGCTGGCATACCGGAAATGCTTTTCTGACTAACGTGAAACTACAGGCGGATTCGCAAGTTTATGAGCGGCTGAAGCTGGAAAACAGGGCGCCTGATAACCGTTACAACATAGCGATTAAGGCGATTAAAATACGAAACTTTCATCCACAGCGGCTGTATCAATCCAGGAAACTAAACATCGATGAGCTATTAATCGAGAGCGCATCAATATCGGTTGTCAGCGAAGATGTCTTCCAGGATACCATGCAAGCCAGAGCAAACAAAAGTCCTTACGAACAAATATCAGGCATTCTAAATGAAATCCGGGTTAACAGCCTGAACATTGTCAAACTGAGTTACGCTTTTGAAAATCGTTCTGATTCAAATGCCCGACGAACATCACTCAGGCATATCAATATAGCGGTTAACGACGTGCTCATCGATTCTTTGTCGCAGCAGGATAGCTCCAGACTCTATTATTCCCAAGGCATTCATTTCCGTATGGATGAGTATCAGATGGCGACGGCCGATAGTTTATATCATCTTCATCTCAACGGAATATCGTTTTCAACTGCGGAGCGAGCATTGCACGTCGGGCGGATTGCGCTCAAGCCTCGTAAAAGCAAGAAAGACCACGGTGATTCAGGAGCAGCTGAGCGCATCGATTTAGCGTTTGACTCTTTATCTCTGGAGGAAATCGATATCAGGCAGCTGCTTGAAAGCCAGCGTTTCCATGCCGGGAGCCTACGAATTTCAAAAGGTTACGTCGAGGTCTTCCGGGATGCAGGTTCCTCGAAAGCTAAAAAACGTATCGGACAACGTGCCTTGAAGGATCCGCACGATCATTTAAAGGATTTCGCAAGAAATATCCGAATCGAGACCGTGGAACTCGCTCGAGTGGATGTGGCTTACGAAGAGCTCAGCAAGATCACCAGACTGCCGGGCCGGATTACCTTCAACCAATCACGACTAAGATTACGAAACGTGACTAACGATTCGGCGATGATTCGGAAGAATCGGTTTTTGCAGGTAGATGTTGACAGCCGTTTTATGAATTCGGCGGCCTTGGAGGCCAATTTTATGTTTGATATGTTATCGCCGCAGGGTGAATTCCAATACCGGGGGAAATTGGGTAGTTTTAATGGAAAGCGCCTGAATTCAGTCCTAAGACCCCTGGCGCAGGTAGAAATCGGCTCGGCCGCCATTAGAAGTCTTGCTTTTAACTTCAAAGGAAATAAGCGCCGGACAGTCGGAGCCGTAGATTTCCGTTACCATTCGATGAAAATTAACATGCTCAAACTGGAGGATGGTCGTCTGTCGAACGACAAACTGGTTTCTAACCTTGCAAACAATTTTATCCTGAACCCTAGTAATCCAGATGCAGAGGGTCAATTTATCAAAGCAAATGTGCGTATGGCAAGGCCACAAGACTACTCCTTCTTCAAGATCGTGTGGAGGAGTATTTTTCAGGGAATCAAAACCAGTGCAGGAGTGAACGAAGAGCGGGAAGCACAACTGAAAAGAACAGCTAGTGACGCCAAAAATGTTGTAAACAAAACAAAAAAAACGGCCAAACAAGTTGGCACGTTTTTCAAAGAAGTTTTTAACAAGAAAGAGAAGAAGAACGAATAACAGCGGCTTAGTTAACCAGCTGGTTCCATCCAAATTCATCCTCGATCTTCCCGTAGCGGAGGTCGTTCAGATATTGCAGTACCTTATTCGAGAACTCGCGGGTTTCCACCTCAGGAAGTGTATACAAGTTTCCTTCGTAACTGATCTCGGATATCGGGGTAATGGTTGCGGCAGTACCGGCAGCAAAAGCTTCAGATACGGTACCATTTTTAATCCCTTCGATTAGCTCTTTCACAGAAACTTTGCGCGATTCTGTCTTCAGTCCCCATTTCTCGGCGACGTCCATAATGGTTAATCGTGTAATTCCCCTAAGGATGGTTTCCTGTTGCGGGGTAATAATGGTATCACCGATCCGGAAGATCAGGTTTGCGGTTCCAGCCTCCTCAATATAGGCATGCTCACGAGCGTCGGTCCAGATGAGCTGGTCGAAACCTTCCTCCTGAGCGAGCTGGGTTGGGTATAGGGAAAGTGCGTAATTACCAGCATTTTTGGAAAATCCAACCCCTCCTTCTGCAGCACGTGTATAATGTGTTTCAACTTTCAGTCGAATCGGTTTCGAATAATAACTTCCTACGGGGCTCGTAATGATGATAAATCGATAGCTTGCGGAAGGATGCACGCCAAGCGCTGGCTCCGTGGCAAACATAAACGGCCTTATATAAAGGGAAGAGCCTTCAGTGGTGGGCACCCACTGGCTATCCAGGCTGATGAGTTTTTTCATGCCATCGATAAAAATCTCTTCCGGGATCTCTGGCATAGCCAATCTCACGGCGGACTTGTTAAATCGCTCAAGGTTTTGATCGGGGCGAAAAATGCTGATCTGCCCGCTCTGTAGCTTGTAGGCTTTTATGCCCTCAAAAATGGATTGTCCGTAATGAATACAAGAGCTTGCCGGGCTCATTGGCAAATCACCATAAGGAACGATTTTCACGGTTTGCCATTCGCCATCCTGATAATCTGCGACCAGCATATGATCTGACATGATTTTACCAAAACTCAGGTTGCTGAAATCTACCTGATTAATGCGCGACTTTGTTGTTTCCTCGACATCAATTGCATGAACTTTTTCCACGATATTTGTTTTTAAAAATGATACGCAATTTACAAAAAAAATAGGAAAGTCCTTATCGGAAGCCGGGAGCCTGGAGAAAACCCTAATTATTTCTTAAATTTGTTAAGAGGACTTTAATGTAGGGTTCTTTAAATGATATATCATGAACAGAAAGAACATACTAATAGGAGCGCTGGTGGTTCTACCGTTTTTTGCCGCCGGGCAGGAAAAGTTCACCATTAAGGGCGAAGTAGGAACCGCTTCGGCCCCGGCAAAAGCCTATCTGGTTTATTTTGATGGAGAACAAAAGGTGGATTCGGCGGTGGTGACCGGCGGAAAGTTTACTTTTCAGGGCCAGGTATCAATGCCAGGACAGGCTGTCCTGGCTTTGGATACCGAAGGGCTTGGATTTACTCAATTGACTGATCCGGATCGGGTGAGTCTTTTTTTGGAAGAAGGCGAGATAACCGTTAAAGGATCGGATTTGTTGTCGACGGCCGTACTTGGGGGAACGCCTCTAAACATCGATCAAGGTAAACTGAACAAAAGTCTCGGGGAAGTCATAGCGAAGGAAGCTTCTTTTATGGAGAGTTACAGGTCGGCCACCGAGGCTGATCGGCAGGCAGAGGGATTTATGGAAGATATGGAGGCTAAGTACGAAGCCATTCAGGTAGAAAAAGAAAAAATATATACGGACTTCATTAAAGCAAATCCGAACTCGGCGATCAGTCTGAATATTCTGGGTCAACTTGCCGGTCCATCGCCAGATGCTGAAAAGATTGAGCCTCTACTGAACGGACTGTCTGCTCCGCTTCAGCAACGTGAGGAAGGTAAAGAGCTCCGGAGGTTGCTGGAAATTTCCAAGACGGTCCAGGTTGGAGCCATGGCTCCTGTATTTGTTCAAAATGACCCTGATGGCAATCCTGTTTCCTTAGCAGACTTTAAAGGAAAATATGTGTTGATCGACTTTTGGGCCAGCTGGTGTGCACCTTGCCGGGACGAAAACCCAAATCTGGTGGCAGCCTACCATGCTTATAAAGACAAAAACTTTACCGTATTAGGCGTTTCTTTAGACCGTGAAACAGCTCGTGAGGCATGGTTGAAAGCTGTTGAGAGCGATAAGCTCGAATGGACGCAGGTTTCTGATCTGAAATTCTGGGAGAATGAGGCAGCTGTATTATACGGCGTGCGGTCGATTCCTCAAAATTACCTTCTCGACCCGAACGGTAAAATCATCGCGAAGAACCTTCGGGGAAAGGAGCTGCATACGAAGCTTGCAGAGCTCTTAAATTAAATTAATAAGAAAGGCTGCTAAATCAGCAGCCTTTCTTATTAATAGAGTACCCGGAATTTAATGGTATGCGCGACCGACTTCAGGTCGGTAAGCAACTGCTTGTCATATTTTCTGCTGATGTCTGTAATGACATAACCCACACCGTTCTTGGTCATCAAAAACTGGGCGAGAATATTAACGCCGTGGTCGCGAAACGTTCCGTTGATCTGAGCCATGATGCCAGGCACGTTCTCATGAATGTGTATGAGTCGATGGGCGCTATCCATCAAAGGCACTTGAAGATTTGGGAAATTACGGCTCATTTTCGTGTCGCCGTTGTTGATGAAATCGGCCATCCGCTTGGGTATGAAATCGGCATTTCGCCACTTCTTTTTCTTATCGTCAAACAAGACGATTCCTTGTCGGAGGCAAATGTTCTTATCAATCTTATTCTTACTATTCCCCAGGTAACCAATTGTTTTGAGCCTTGAAGCCAGTGCGATTTCTTTGTTTTCTAAGGAATAGCCGTCTTGAAAAAGGATCATACCTGCCTCACTCAAATCCTGCTCCTGAAGGGCGTCTACTTCGATTACATTGAAGCCATCTTTTTCAAAAAAGCGGGAGGCATGCCTTGGGACGTCGCCTACGATATAGCATTTAATGCGATTTTTGGGATAGGATATCGCTCTGGGCAATTGGTTGATGTATAGGAATTCGTCAAAGTTCGGCGCAATGTGGTCTGCCTTGGATGAAACAGATTCGCGTTCTATGTTTTCTGTAAATGCATAAAACTTTTCGATCATTCCTGATTCCTTCAATTGGAAATCGGAATATCCGTCGCCGATGCCGAAAACGCTACCCTCAAGCTTAAGCTGTTTTAAAAGTTTAACTTTTCCATTTTCTTCTGAGAGGGGGTTATTCTCGTCGAAGCCGATGATATTGCCATCTTCATCGAATACAAAAGAATTTGCATAAACGTTTGCTTCTCCAATGTGATAGTTGGCGACTACCGGGCAAATAAATTCCTTGAATCCGCCTGAGACAATGAGGACGTCGGCAGCATTCTCCTTAAAGAAGGCTTTGTTTCTGGAAAACGATGCCGAGACTTTCTTTTTAAGCTTTTTGATCAGGATGTCGAGGTGGTCGCGGTTTGCATGGAGAAGCTGTACCCTTCGGGTGAGACTCTCCCGGAACGAGAGTTTTCCTTCCATCGCCTGATTTGTGAGCGATTCAATGTCTTTCAGGTGTTTTTCGCGATCAGGATTATGTTTGAGGGAAATTTTTGCAAGTTCATCCAGTGCCTCTACCTGCGTAAAGGTACTGTCGAAATCAATGATGTAGTTAACTTTCATGACGAATGGCCCGAAGGCTGGTTTCTATGGGTTTAAAAGTATAATTGAGCGTTTCTACCAGTTTTTCGTTGCTATAGCGGACATTCCTGAAAGAAGCGCGTACGACTTCTCTGCTAAGTCCGGGAACGCCAAGCTGGAGGACCGACAAAATTTTTTGTAAGCGCCAGGCAATTGAAAGAAGATAGCGATTGCCCGGTTTCGACGGCGGCTGTCGGTCGATCAGTTTGCAATATTGGAGAAAAAGCTCTCTATAAGAGATATTTATGTTATTGACGATGAAATTTGTTTCACTGATATCTTTCTTAGCCATCAGCTGTATCATAATTTCCGCCAGATCTTCTACATCTACCAATCCGGTCGCCCCAGGGGGATAAAAGTTCAGCCCTTTTTCCAGGAGTGAGAATATTTTACCCGATGATGAACGACTTCCCGGTCCGATCACAACAGTAGGGTTCAAAATGATCGCGTCGAGACCTTCGGCCATGCCCCGCCATACTTCACGCTCCGCCTCAAACTTTGAAATGCTGTATGCGCTCTTTTGACGCGACCACTCCCATTTAGATGTTTCACGAATAGGATTGTTGGCTTTGTCGTCGCCCAGGGCTGCTACCGAACTGAGAAATACCAGACGCGCTTTCCGCTGCAGACAAAGGTTCACAATATGCATGCTACCTTCGACGTTTACCTTCATAAGCTGCTTACGGTCGGCGTTGTCGAAAGACACGATACCTGCACAGTGATATACTTCAGTGACGTTTGCAAACAGGTCTTCTAGTGCAAAAAAATCGGTCAGGTCTGCATCGTGCCAGTAGAGGTTGGGTTTGAATTGAAGCTCATCAGGAATAACCGAGTTGGGTCGTTTGGATGCCAGAACTGACCGGCCTTGATCGAGCAATTTCTTGATCACATAAGATCCGATAAATCCGGTTCCGCCCGTTACTAATATCACGTCCTTAGTTTTTGGAGTTAATTCAATCGATAAATCACTTTCAAAAGTAAGCTATTAAATGGATATTTGCAGGCATATTCTTGTTTACCACCCCATATTTTTAGAAAAGCATGATGTCTTTAATCGATTTTTTTACTCCCGTTAGCCGTGCGGATATCTTAGGCGAGGATGCGGTTCTCAGCAGCCAATTTGGCGCTTTTATAAACAGCTATGAGACCGATTTTCCGGCACTTGACGAGATCGATGTCGCAATTCTTGGTGTGATGGACGACCGAGGGGCTGTGAATAATCGGGGCTGCGCGGCAGGCGCTGATTCATTCAGAAAAGCACTTTACCGTTTGCATCAGGGCGATTATGCGGGACGGATTGCCGACTTGGGAAATATTCTGCAGGGACATTCTGTGAACGACACCTATTCTGCGCTTAAAACGGTTGTAAGTGAACTTGTGAAGGGTGGAATACTCCCAATTATAATTGGTGGTGGTCAGGATCTCACCTATGCTCAATATCTTGCTTACGAAAACCTTGAACAGCGTGTCGACCTGGTGGTTGTAGATCCGGCCTTCGATCTTCTGGAAGATGCTTCAAATAAGGAAACTAGTTCACGGTCGTATCTGAATAAAATTATGCTGCACGACCCAAATTACCTTTTCAACTTCAGTAATATCGGGTATCAAACCTATTATGTAAATCAGGAAAGTCTTCGCGTATTTGATAAGCTATTGTTCGATGTATACAGATTGGGCACGTTCGCTGGAAAAATTGACCAGGCAGAGCCGGTACTTCGAAATGCGGACATGATCAGTTTCGATATAGGTGCTATCCGCGCATCGGACGCGCCGGCTAATAAGAATGCTGGTCCGAACGGATTTTATGGGGAAGACGCCTGCCAGATATGCCGTTATGCAGGGATGAGTGATAAGCTGTCGTCGATTGGGTTTTATGAATACAATCCTCAACAGGATGTTAACGGACAGACAGCCATGCTACTCGCCCAGATGGTTTGGTATTTAATTGACGGATACTATGGGCGAAAAAAGGACTTCCCCTTACAACCTAAGTCGTCCTATATCATTTACCGGACAGCACTTGTAGCAGACGATCACGAAGTAGTTTTTGTTAAAAGTAAGAAATCCGACCGCTGGTGGATGCAGGTTCCGTATCCGAATACAAAGTCGGTCAATGAGCGGTATCATATGGTCCCCTGCCGGTATGAGGACTATCAAACAGCGATCGGGGGAGAGCTCCCCGATTTATGGTGGCGAACCTATCAAAAGTTAATATAGCTATGGTAAGACGTAAAATCGCAGGAATAGTACTTTCCTGTTTAACACTGGTATTTTTCTCTTTTTCGGGAAGTGATGAAAAGCTACTTAAAGTGCTTACTTACAATATTCACCATGCGAATCCTCCGCAACACGGCGACCTCATCGACCTGGAAGCGATAGCTCGCGTGATTAAAAAGAGCGGTGCTGATCTGGTCGCCTTACAGGAGGTTGATGTCCATACCGTTCGATCTGGTAAAGATGTGGACCAAGCGGCTGAATTGGGCAGGATGACCGGTATGCACTCTTTCTTTGTAAAGGGAATCGACTATCAGGGTGGGGGGTACGGAATCGCTATCCTGTCGAAATTTCCCTTCCTCGCCACCGATAGCCTTCGATTACCCATGGAAGCGAATTCCGGGGGCGAACCAAGGATGCTTGCCCTCGTGACCCTCGAGCTAAGGGAAGGGGAGAAGATTATATTTGCTAATACACACCTCGATCTGAAGGCGGAGAACCGGCAGCTTCAGACCGAGACGATTATCAATTACCTGAAACAGCAGGAAGTGCCGGTGATTTTAGGCGGCGATTTCAACGCATTACCTGATAGCGAAGTGATCGCTGGCTTCGATCGCTTCTTTAAGCGAAGCAGCATTCCGGGTGGGTACACCATTCCGGTTATCAATCCCACGCGCGAGATCGATTTTCTGATGTTTCGTCCCGAGCAAAAAATCCGGGTAAAAAAACATCAGGTGATCGATGAGCAATATGCCTCCGATCACCTGCCTGTTTATGTAGAGCTTGTTGTTAAATGATGCGCAGCAAATTTATCGCCCTATCGTTGACCGGGAAGATATATCTGGAACCCAAGATTTAACCCTAACCCCGATTGAGAAGCTGCATTCGCGTTATTTGCTTTACTGTAATTGTATCCGGCTACTGCTTCGAGTGCAACGGTTGGGGTAATAAAGTGAGCATAACCAAGGCCTAATCCGAATGCGAGCGTAGCATCACTCCCGGCAGAGCTGCCTGCAATCCCTACTTCGCCCTGGCCGAAGAAGCGACCAGTTGAACTCGATCCCTCAGGAACGTAATAGCGGATAAATGGGGCAACACCATAGGTCCATTCGTTATCCTGATCGGCAACGGCAATGAGACCCAGGTTCAGGCTGGCGCCTACTGCGATTCCGTCTGATACGAAATAACCTGCACGCGGGTTGATATTCAGGTTGAAGGCATCTCCTTCAAAGCTGTAACCAAGAGAGCCTAAACTTCCTCCAACCATCCAGTTTCCGCGTTGGATAGGGGTGGTGCCTACTTCTGAGCGCGTCTGAGGGGTCGTTTCAACCTGAGCAGAGGCAGTGATGCTGAAGTACAGTAGTGCGATTGTTGAGAATAGTAGTTTTTTCATGGCCGTAATATTTATGGTAAATGAATGGGGCGGGCCCCTTAGTATCCATGATAACAGTCGAGTAACTTCAAAGTTTCCTCAAAAACTAAAAGTATATTTGTTATACTCATGAAAGTACTGATTGTTGAAGATAATACTGAGCTTGCAAGAAATGTAAACGACTACCTCAGGCACGAGGGGTATATATGTGAGTTGGCTGTGGATCTCCGTCAGGCCATCGATAAAATCAGCAGCTTTCAGTATGATTGCATCGTACTGGATTTGATTCTTCCGGACGGCAACGGCTTCGATATTGTAAACTATCTGAAGTCGCTGAGGAACAAGACTTGCATTTTAGTAGTATCGGCTAAAAATTCCTTAGAAGATAAGGTAAAGGGGCTTGAGCTGGGGGCAGATGACTACCTCACAAAGCCGTTTCATCTGCCGGAACTGAATGCACGGCTTAAAGCGATATATCGTCGGAAATATCTTCAAGGCGACTATGAGATTGTATTTAATGAGATTTTGATTAATACCGATCAGATGGAAGCAAAGGTTTGTGGTGTTCTGCTTGATCTCACCCGGAAGGAATATTCGCTGCTTCTTTACTTTCTGACAAATCAGAATCGGGTCCTGACCCGGCAGACCATTGCCGAGCATCTTTGGGGCGATTATGCAGATAATCTGTTGAACTTCGACTTCGTTTATCAGCATATCAAAAATTTGAGAAAGAAGATTGTGCAAGCTGGTGGCAAAGATTATGTAGAGACGGTATACGGTCTGGGTTATAAATTCAATACCAGCAGTTCATGAAGTTAATTCACAAGTTTACACTTTGGTATCTGGTCATTACCTTCTTCGTTCTGATTATCGGTGGTGTTTTATCCTATAATACCGTAAAGAAAGAAGTAGACAGAGAGCAAGCAAGGTACCTGAAAAAGAATATTGATTTTACAATACAGGAGCTGAATCGGGGTGTAATTCCGGACTCCCTTTCACAGAATAGAATTACCATTCGGCGCTTAAAAGGTGCTGTCCCTGTTGAAGGTTTTCTGGTTAGTGACACACTTGTCTACCATAATTATCTGAAGCGTATGGAGCCTCAGGTGAAAGTATCAACGGTTCGTGAAATTGGAGGTGAGTATTTTCTCATCACGACGCACGGGGCCATCGTCGATACCGATGATATTGCAAGCGCAATCTTAGCTTCCATTACGGGTATTTTTCTCATTATGCTGGTTGTTACAGGCTTGGTGAGCATCGTTATTTCCAATAAGATTCTGAGACCTTTTCATAAAACGCTCAAAGCCATGCAGTCTTTCAGACTGAAGCAAAAATCGTCCTTGCAATTAAGGCCGACTGGAACGACGGAGTTCAGAAAATTAAACGATTTTCTTGAGGAAATGACAGACAAGGCTCGTGTCGACTATCGGAACCTGAAGGAGTTTACTGAAAATGCCTCTCATGAAATACAAACGCCTTTGGCGATCATTCTGGGTAAACTGGAGCTGCTGATGAATTCAGACATTAGTGCTCAACAGGCAAAGTTGATTCATGAAGCACATGACGCAGTTGAAAAGCTCAGCAAAACAGGGCAGTCGCTCACGCTCTTGTCAAAACTGAACAACCGCGAATTCGAGTCTCCCGAACTCATCGACTTTAGTCGGGTGGTAGAGGAATGTTTGCTTTCATTTGAAGAGCTTATCGAAATGAAAGGAATTCGTCTGGAACGGCGTATTGATAACGGTATAAAAGTCAATATTCACCCGCAATTGGTAAACATTTTATTGAATAACCTTTTGGGGAATGCGATTCGGCATAATATCGAGGGTGGCTTTATCCGCGTTACCCTGACCCCTGACTTGTTAGAAATCACGAATCCCGGGGAGCCTCTACAAGGCGATCCTGAGCAGATGTTTCAACGTTTTCGGAAAAATCATCCAAACGCCGACTCGGTTGGATTGGGACTTTCAATTGTGAAGCAGATCTGTATGCAAAGCGATATTGTTATCCATTATATTCACGAGAAAGGGCTTCATACTTTACGCCTCCGCTTTGATGTTCGCTAATATTGTTACAGGCATGTTTCAGATTTTGATCTAACTTCAAAGTGTCTACAAAATTGCCTCAAAATCAAACTAAGAAGTAAAGCTACTTTTACCGGTAGACAATATCTGTAATTTTAGCAACCTTGTTTATGATTCACGTACGTAGCCTGCTGCCCTTTCTGATACTGCTTCACTTTTTTCCCGCTTCTGCACAACAAACCGGAAGTATCAGAGGACAAATTGTTGATGAAGCTAAAGACGGAGTTGAATACGCATCGGTTGTTTTGTTGCGTCTTCCTGATTCTTCTATGGTGATGGATATACAGTCGGCCACAAACGGACGCTTTCGCTTCGATTCGGTGGAGCCTGGAAACTACGCTGTCCGCATTACATTCATCGGTTTTATCGAAAATGAGCTGGGGCCCATATCCGTGGAAAGTGGATCGGCTCGTAATGTCGGCATCATCAATTTAAAACAGGACGCGCGATTGCTGGAGGCTGTTGTAGTCGAAAGGACCGCACCAGCAGTGCAGTATGAGTTGGATAAGACGGTGTTTAATATAACACCAGATGTGAAAGCGATGAGTGTGAATGCTACGGAAATACTGGAGCAGATACCTATGGTAGAGCTGAGTGAGGAAGGGTCGCCAAGCGTTATGGGACAGAGTTTGACCGTTCTGATTGATGGGCGGCCTTCGCGAATCTACGGAGACAATATTGAAACGGTGTTGAAGCTTATTCCCTCGGGCATTATTGAAAAAGTTGAAGTAATAACCAGTCCCTCCGCCCGCTATACAACGGAAGGTGGTGGCATTGTATTAAATATTGTGACGAGGGCTGACAGGTTAGTCGGTGTTAACGGAATCGCTTCTTTAAATGCAACGTCTAATAATAATTATTCGCCGTCGATTAATGTAAATGTAACCCGAAAGAGAATTGGCTTCAACAACAGTCTGAGTTTCGATTATGACAAGACCCGATCCAGCAGCGAAGTGTTTCGTGAAAACCGTCTTGATCCGGTTTTTTTTACCGATCAGCAGCGTGGTGGTACGGATAAAGACAAGGATTTCTCCTACAATGGCAATCTCTTTTATGAATTCGGTGAAAATACGACTGCAGGCCTGTTCTTTGGATTTGGTCGTGACACGGAAGACGAATTGGAAAGCCTGCTCACCAGGACGCTGAGCGCTAACAACGAGCTGACATCGGCGTATACCCGACATATAGACGCCGAGGAGAATTCATGGCAGTACCGGGGAGGGGTCGATTTTAAACAGACCTTTGCTAATGAGGACCAGATATTGGACTTTAAAGCTTATTATTCGACGAGAAAAGACAATGATCTCGAAATATTTGATCAGCAAAGCGCCTGGGAAGACCTGGATTATCTACAGCGGCAAGCTTCCGACAGCTACGATGAAGGATTCACCGTTGAATTGGATTATGTTCATCCCTTTGGTGAGGATTCGAGATTGGAAACGGGCTTGAGGGCAGACTGGGAAACGGAAGAGAATAATTTTCTCCCCAGTACATTCGACGAGCAGATAAGCGATTTTATTGTCGACACATCGCTTGTGAATGATTTTCTGGGGAAGGATCGCCAATTTTCCGCCTATGCAATGTATCGTACGTCGTTTGAGCGTCTAAGTGTGCAAGCAGGCGCCCGTATTGAACAGGCTGTTCTGGAGGGCGAGCAACGTTTGCTGGGGCAATCGTACGACAATGACTTCCTGAATTTAATTCCTACCCTGAACCTCGCTTATCGCCTAAAAAATGAAGATAATCTTAAGTTTAGTTATAGTCGCCGGGCAAACCGCCCACGATGGAGGCAGCTGAATCCTTTTGTTGATTATTCAAATCCCAATAACATCCAGTCTGGAAATCCGGCATTGGATCCGGAGCTTATTAACTCGTTTGAGTTTAGTTACGGGAGGTTTATTAACCAGTTTAACGTATTTGGATCTGTTTTCTACCGAAACAGCGACAACCCGATACAGCAAATCAGCACAATTGATGACCAGGGGATATCGTATACTACCTTCGATAATATTGGTAAGGAAAATTATTACGGACTGGAAACCGGTGCCAGTGCAGATATAGTATCCAATTGGAATGTTCGCCTGAATATTGGGGTTCGAAGAAACGATGTGTTGGGTTTTGAGCGGGAAAATTCAGCCACTTCTTTTACGGGTCGCTTTTCTACTTTTTTCCCACTACCAGCAGGTTTCCGGGGTTATGCTTTTGTGAACTATCAAGGGCCCCGGGCGATTGCGCAGGGCGAGACAAAAGGGATGCTCATCAGTAACGTAGGGGTCAGGAAATCCTTTATGGACAAAAAAATTAACCTATCACTCCGTCTATCTGATGTGTTCAATAACAGGCAGTACGCTCAGACGATTGACCAGAATAGCTTTTTCCAGACCAGTAGTTATCAGCGTCAATCGCGATTTTTTAGCCTCGGTATTAACTATATTTTCGGAGGTCTGAGAGATGCAGATTCCTCGGGGGATAAGGAGTCCGGACCCGGCAATTTCGAAGAGGCGCCCGATTTATAAATGACTTGCTATTTGATAAGCAGAAATCCGCGCGCCGAATGTAAATTTTCTTTTTGAGTGGAATCTGCGGCTGAAAACGAAAAATATTGGACGTGCAGCTCTGCGACGTGCCGGTCGCTATTATCCTTTAGTGTCATCCATGCCCCGGGGACGGAATAATTATTATCCTCCTGGCGGGCGAAACGGTTCTTGTTCACAGGGTCGTTATATTTTTTCTGCATTTGAGAGGTTAGTTGCGCAAGATCGAATTTGAGTGTGTCCTGATCGGGAAACGTAAGGAGGAGCTGCGACTGGTGACGTATAATTCGAATGGTTCCTGACCCGAGCATTATTTCTTCATCTTGGGATTGCTCTAACCAATAAACGAATCTGAACCCTTCACTATCGATCAGTTTATTTTGACTGCTTACATGGACCATCGGGGAATAGTGTTCTTTAGCTTTTACGTTGAACAGGTGAAAAGCAGAGTCTCTAAGTTGCTGTTTTCTTTGCCATCTGGAAAGTTCGCGCATGCCCGCACCCTGTATATCTCGTTGGATTTCTGAAAGATTCCTTTCCGTGTACGGCTGCAATGATTCGAGGCCATGAAAATCCGTCAAATAGCGGACGACCGACTCTTTCTGGGTCAGAGAATCTGTATCAGAGGATTTCAGAAGTTTGCCAAGTCGGGTTTGCTGCGATATTCGTGACAAGTTTGTCGCGCTTTGCGGCCCCACGACCGAGAGTACCAGAGTGATAAACAGAGTGATCGGGATCAAGACGAGACGGGGACTGCGCGAGAGGCTGAAGTAGAGTGATATTGTGCTTAGCCAGAGTGCTAGTGCTATAATAAGATACCGTTTCTCTGTCAATCCGTAGTCGGACACCCGAACCCCGATAGCGATAAACAACAAGATCAGTAAAGGCACCATCAGCCAGAAAAATAGCTTTGAAAAATACCTTATCCATTCGTTTCCCTCCCCGTCTTTTAATGGATAGATGAGCAGATAGGATAGTATTCCAAAACCGGAGTATCCTAATACCAGGTAGGAGACCGTACCTTTGGGAAGCTGGAAGGAAAGCGCAATCTTCAATTCGTAAACAATTAGGATTCCGAAGTAAATGGTTAAGAGAGGAATCAGAACGTACTGGGTGAATATTTTCAGAATCTTCGGGTAAATGGTTTCAGGAGGAGGAATTCTTGAGTCACCGCCAGGTAGCCCGGGGACACCGGCAAGAAAGAAGATGCTGTTAAACCCAACACTGACAATGATAAAAAGCCTGAAAAAAATATTCCCATTAAAACGATAATCGAAAAGCGTTTGAATACTGAGCAGTGCAACCGATATGCCGGCATAAAGAATCATAGAAAACAGAACACCTGTTAAGAAGCGGAGGAAAATAGTTTTGTTGAAATGCCAAAATTGACTTACAGATAAGCGAGGCGACCAGATACTGAAGGAGACGAGCAAATGACCGGCCAGCAGACTGAGGGCCACTCGAATGCTATCGGTTGTGAACCTGAAAGGCTCCAGAATAAAAAATAAGATTGTTGCCGGTACGAGCGCTGCCAGTTGAATGATCAGACTCTTTGGGCGCGAATAATGATTAATTTCGCTGAAAAGATTGGCAGATAAACTCAGAGTGAAAGCGAGATTACACAGAATAATTATTTTATCTGCCCACTCCTGGTCGGCCTTTTCAGGCGCATAAGTGATGCCTAACCATAGTCCGCCTGCCAGCAGGACAATGATGCTTTGGATGGGAAAGCGGACAAGGACATTTCGAAATCCGTTCCAGAGTGTTTGCAGCGAGGGGAGTTTCATGATAGGTATGGAAACGTGAATTTACTTCAAATTAATTATCTTTGCGAAAAAAATCATTAAACGCCGTTTGCAGCGGTATCAATGCCATGAAGAAAACAGAATATCAAACCTTGCTGTATTATTGCTACAGCCCTATTGAAAATGCGGAAGAGTTTGCTTCCCAACATCTGGACTTTTGTAAATCGTTGAACCTGGTAGGACGGATCATCGTCGCCGATGAGGGATTGAACGGTACTGTTTCAGGAACGGTTGAGTCTTGTAAGATTTATATGGACACCGTACACGCCGACCCGAGGTTTGCTAAAATTGATTTTAAGATTGATGATGTAGAGGAACCTTCCTTCATAAAGATGCATTGTCGTTATAAGTCAGAAATTGTGCATTCAGGACTTCGCGATCCGAAAGAAATCAATCCGAATGAGAAGACGGGCGTTCACCTGGCACCTAAAGAGTTTCTGGAGATGAAGGATCGGGACGACGTGGTTATTCTGGATGTGCGCTCCAACTATGAGCATAATTTAGGCCATTTTAAGAACGCAGTACGTCTGGACATCGAAAATTTTCGGGATTTTCCCTCAAAAATCAACGAGCTTGCGAAGTTCAAAGACAAAAAGATACTCACTTATTGTACCGGCGGAATAAAATGTGAAAAGGCATCGGCCCTGTTGCTAAAAGAAGGTTTCCCCGAAGTATACCAGTTACACGGTGGGATTATCAAGTACGGAAAAGAAGTGGACGGAAAGGATTTCGAGGGGCAGTGTTATGTATTTGATAAGCGTGTGGCGGTCGATGTGAATAAGGTAAATCCAAAGGTTATTGCCAAATGTTTCAATTGCGGAACGGTAACCAACAAAATGATCAATTGTGCTAATCCGGAATGTAACGAGCATTTCAACCAGTGCGATGCCTGTGGAGAGCAGTTGGACGGATGTTGTTCGATAAGCTGTCAGTCGCATCCTCGCAAACGGCCATATGACGGCACGGGATATTATGTGAAGGTACCTCAACCTGTGAATTTGAAGAAGCGCGATGCTTCAGCTAAAGAGAAGGTATAAAACATTCGGATATAAAGGTGTTTTTCGTACTTTTATCTATGCGAAATTCCTTACTTTATATTATTATTCTATTGATGCCCCTGGCTGCACGTGGCCAGTCTGGCGATAGTCTGCACCGCGCCTCCATTGTAATAGATGCACACAATGATGTCTTGATATCCACGATTATGGAAGGGAAAGACATCAGTCGACCCCTAACAACTGGTCATACGGACCTTCCCCGCTTACTGGAAGGGGGGGTAGATGCTCAATTTTTTTCGGTCTGGTGCGGCGGCGACTACGGGAAAGGGCGGGCATTTGCATATGCCAATCGTCAGATAGATTCGCTTATGCGAATTATAAACGATCATCCGGATAGACTGGTACTTGCAACGACTGCTGATGAAATTTACCAGGCAGTGGAAGATAATAAAATTGCTGCCCTGATTGGCGTTGAAGGCGGGCACATGATCGAGGACAATATCGACTACCTGGATAGCCTGTACAAACGGGGTGCTCGATACCTAACGCTGACGTGGAACAATAGTACCGACTGGGCGACTTCTGCATCGGATGAAACTAATCCCAGGGCTTCGCTGAAACATAAAGGTCTGAGTGAATTTGGCAGGAAGGTGGTTCGGAGGATGAATGAACTGGGAATGATGGTTGATCTGGCCCATGTGGGTAGACAAACGTTTTTTGACGCCATGGAAGCAAGTTCAAAACCTGTCATAGTATCTCACAGCAATGCGTATGCAATTGCACCGGTATCGCGAAATCTTCGTGACGACCAGATTAAGGCAGTTGCGGCCAACGGCGGGGTGATCTGTGTAAATTTCTACTCCGCTTTTCTGGACGCGAGTTACGGAAAAAAGCGGGACGCCTTATATGCCAATACGGTTCCAAAGGAAAAAAAGCGAAAAGATTTATCAGCCGACGGGCGTTTTAATCTGCTTTCGTCAAAATCGAAGGAAGAACTACGTCCGCCTCTATCGGTTTTAGTGGACCAGATCGACTACCTTGTTAAAATAGCAGGGATCGACCATGTTGGTCTGGGAGGAGATTTTGATGGGGTGGAATCGACAGTAAAGAACCTGGATGATGTGTCGGATTATCCGAATATCACTCAAGCCTTACTGGACCAGGGTTATTCGCACGGAGATGTTAAAAAGATACTGGGGGCCAATGTACTGAGAGTACTAGAGGCCCAGTAGTAACTCTATCAGGCCATATTGTGATAAACGGCCTGAACATCATCGTCTTCTTCAATTTTGTCGATGAGTTTCAGGACATCAGCGGCGTCCTCTTCTGAGATTTCTTTCGTGGATAGCGTGATGCGTTCAAGTTTCGCGATGACTTCAAGCCCTTTGGCCTCCAGTAGTTTCTGCATATTTCCAAAGTCTTCGAATGAGGTCTGCACAACAACAATGTCGTTTCCTTCCTCATCGTCTTCGATATACAATTCTTCGAGCCCTCCATCAATCAATTCGAGTTCAAGCTCTTCCAGATCAAGGTTTTCTTCGGCCTTAAAACGGAACATTGATTTTCGGTTGAAGATGAAGTCGAGTGAACCGGTTTTGCCCAGCGAACCGCCAGCTTTGGTGAAATAGGACCGGACGTTCGCTACGGTCCTGTTGATATTATCGGTTGCCGTCTCTACCAGGACCGCTACACCATGCGGCCCGTAGCCTTCGTATATATGTTCTTCGTAGGCATTGGAATCTTTTTCTGATGCTCGTTTTATCGCTGCCTCAATACGGTCTTTCGGCATATTGACCGCTTTTGCGTTTTGAATGGCAGTACGAAGTCGGGAATTAGTTTCCGGATGAGGCCCGGCGTCTTTGACAGCCATTGCAATTTCTTTACCCAAACGGGTAAATTGAATCGCCATTTTGGCCCAGCGCTTAAATTTTCTTTCTTTGCGGAATTCAAATGCTCTTCCCATAAGTATATAGGTTTATATAGTGGAGTGTGTTTGTATGTTTCTCAGCATCTCAGCTGTAATTTCAGCGAGATCAAATTGCGGGTTCCAGTTCCAGTCATCCCTGGCAAACTGGTCGTCGATAGAAGCGGGCCAGCTGTCGGCTATTGCCTGACGGGGATCGTTTTCAGCATAATTCAGTTTAAATTCAGGCAGATGTTTTTTGATTTCGTCGCCTAATTCTGCCGGCGTAAAGCTTGTTCCGGTCAAATTATAGCTGGAACGTATACGTAAATTATCGGCCGGTGCTTCCATCAGCTCCAGGGTTCCTCTAATCGCGTCATCCATAAATAGCATCGGCAAACGCGTTCCTTCTGATAGAAAGCTTGTATAGGTGCCAGTTTTCAGTGCTTCGTGGAAGATATGGATGGCGTAATCCGTGGTTCCTCCTCCGGGTGCCGCTTTCCAGCTGATTAGGCCCGGATAGCGAATGCTGCGAACATCCAGTCCGTACTTGTTAAAATAATATTCACACCAACGCTCGCCGGCGAGCTTACTGAAGCCATAGACGGTATTAGGGTCCATAATGCAGTATTGCGGGGTGTTATTTTTAGGGGAATTAGGGCCAAATACAGCAATAGAGCTCGGCCAGAAAACCTTGGCGACTTTATGCTCAACGGCCAGATCCAGCACGTAAAGCAAGCCGTTCATGTTTAGTTCCCAAGCCTTCTTTGGATATTGTTCGCCTGTAGCGGATAACAAAGCAGCAAGCAGGAAAACTTGTGTTGGTTTGTGTTTTTCAAATAAAACTTGAAGGGCTGGCTGGTCCAGAACGTCGATTATTTCGAATTTTTCGAAGCTGTCGATACGTTCAGGTCGTCGGATATCACTCGTGACCACGTTCTCGGAACCGTATTTTGAACGCAGGGCATTTGCGAGTTCTGTTCCAATCTGGCCATTAGAACCGATTATTAGAATACTTTCTTTCATCGCCGCAAATATATGCTTTTTGCAAATAAAATTGTGTCTGCATCGTTTTTAGCTGCGGAGAAAGCAAAGTTCTTTGAAGTGCTTCAAAAACCCGGACGCATCGTAAAGCTCGATGTGGAGATAGTATGAGCCAGCGGACAGCTTACGCCGACCCATCCCTTTTCCGTCCCAGGGAATTTGATCGAGCGTGCCCAGCCGGTGGTTGCGAACCAACTCGTGGACCTTGGTGCCTGTGGCGGAGAAGATGGTGATATTCGTCATCTTTCCGCCGACTGGCAGATTAAATTGAATAGACAGTGTTTCGTTTTTCCCGATGTGGAGTATTCGCTTGCTAAGTTGAACAGCAGGGCCTTTTGCTTCGCGATTCACCCGCTGACTGTTTTGGTATCCAGGAGTGGCGTATCCCGATGTTGCCGATGCGGAAATGAAATTTCCGGGGCTGTTGGTAGCCCATCTGAAATTAACGCGTTCCAGCGAGACTCCTTGCGGATTTCGGATCAGCGGATCGTGCATCTTCTCAGTATAGTGGAGACTGTCAATGATTTCTTCACCTCTCAGGAGCAACACCGCGCCCTGAGAGTTGGTAAGCTGCGGAAAGTTCTGTACGGATATGGAGTCGATGTATTCCGGCGTATGGTAATGTCCCACAACCGCTGCCGGGGTTTTACTTAGCAGTTTGTAGGTGCCCGGGTATATATAAAGAGGCAATGGGCTGATCGCCCGGGAATTTCCTGTAGCTCCCTTTGCATTGGTGCTTGCAATGGAATATTGGGCGAGGTCGATAACTTTATCGGAGCAATTGTATAATTCAATAAATTCAGCCCCGCCTTTTTTAGGGTTAAATAGAACCTCACTGATAAGAATGTCGGCAGTAGGATCGGTATCTTTTTGTGGCAGCAGCGAATCCTTTGGTTCCTTATGACAGGAAAGCAGCGTGACTGCTAACAGCACTTTCGACAGAACATGTATTGACTTCATGCTCGAAATTGAAGAAAAAGCTTCGAGAAAGTGAAATCCAGGCTGATTTAGCTAATTTCAATAGTTCCGTCAAAAACCAGGTTGGCAGGGCCTTCGAGATAGATATGGTCGAACACCTTTCCATCGTAGTGGAAGCGAACGTTTAGTTTCCCGCCTGGGACGCGTATCGGAGTATTGAATTCCCCCGCTTGCCCATCTCTGCTGACCATTGCCAGGGCAACGGCCGTAACGCCCGTTCCGCAGGCAAGTGTTTCATCTTCCACGCCTCTTTCAAATGTTCGGACGAAATATCCTTCCTTCTCCTTACTTACAAAATTTACGTTAATCCCTTCGTCTCGGTGTTCCGCATTGTTTCTGATGGCAGCACCTTCCTTTGATACGTTGAGATTTTCCAGATCACTTACTTCTTTTACATAGTGAGGGGAGCCCGTGTTAAGCCGGAAATCGTTACCAACCCGTTCAACCGAAATGACGTCCTGCATTTTAAGGGAAACCCAATTTCCTGTGATGGTAGCTTCATGTACCCCGTCGGATGCCATAAAGGTGGTTTGCTGGTGTATAAGTCCGATCAGCTTGGCGAATGCCACAATGCACCGGCCACCGTTGCCGCACATGCTTCCTAAACGACCGTCAGAATTATAATAGATCATTTCGAAATCGAGGTCTGGATGCTCCTTTACCAGCATCAATCCATCTGCACCAATCCCAAATTTTCGATCGCACAAGTTGCGTACCTGTTCCCAGGTAAGGTTGTTGTCCGGCCGAAGACGATCATCAATAATGATGAAGTCGTTACCACAACCCTGATATTTGTAGAATTTTATTTTTGCCATGAAGTCAAAGATAAAACAAATGCGTGAAACACGGTGTCCCTAAGAAACGCCCTTGTGGCTTTGTTTTAACAATTTTTAACACAAACGAAAGCTTTAAGGGTTGTAATTGGGCTGCTTTCATGGTAAATTTGTAGTCATTGAATTACTAGTACATTTTCAGACTTTATTATATATAAATAGATATGAACATTAGAAAACTTGGAATCACATTACTTATCGCCTTGTTGGGCGGACTGGTGGCAATTGGGGGTTATAAAATTTTGGAGAACAGGCAGATTCAGAGTATGACTTTTGAGGAAGGCCAGAAAGCGTATTTCGCAAGCAATCCGCTTAAAATCGGGTCCTCTGCCGGAAATCCGGATTTTACCGAAGCGGCGGCAGCGGTTTCTCCCGCGGTTGTTCATATTGTAACGACCTATGAGGCATCCGGAAACACCGGAAGAAGGGGGCCCTCAAGTCCTTTCGATATGTTTGAGGAGTTTTTTGGAAATCCACGAAGCAGGACTCCCCGGCAACCAAGCCGCGCGTCTGGGTCAGGAGTTATCATTTCGACCGACGGTTACATCGTCACCAATAACCATGTGGTAGAAAATGCAAACAAGATTGAAGTGAAACTCACCGATAAAAGGGTTCTGGAAGCTAAATTGATCGGCAGTGATCCAAATACAGATTTGGCTTTGTTGAAAGTAAACGCTTCTAAGCCGCTGCCCATTGTGAAGTTGGGTGATTCGGATGAAGTGAATATCGGCGAGTGGGTTCTGGCCGTAGGGTACCCTCTCGGATTAGAATCGACCGTTACTGCTGGTATTGTTAGTGCAAAAGGACGGTCGTTGAACTTGCTTGGCCAGGCCGAGTTGGAACGACAGTACAATGAAAACCCGGATCAGGTACCCGTAAATTCTGCGATTGAGTCTTTTATTCAGACCGACGCAGTTATTAACCGCGGGAACAGTGGCGGTGCGTTGGTGAACTCAAACGGTGAACTGATTGGTATTAACTCAGCCATCGCATCTCCGAGTGGTTATTATGCCGGTTACGGATTTGCCATTCCGGTAAACTTAGTTAAGAAAATTGCCGACGACTTTAAACAATTCGGAGAAGTTAAACGAGGATTTGTGGGAATTACATTTACGGAATTAAATCCGGAAGTAGCCAAAGAACTAAAAGTATCGGAATATAATGGATTATATGTTCAGAACGTTGTCGGAGCAGGTGGAGCCGATAAGGCCGGTATCAAAGAAGGGGACATTGTTACCCATATCAATGGCCGTGTTATCACGTCTTCTTCGGTTCTGCAAGAGCGCGTGGGCCGGTTACGTCCGGGAGACAAAGTTGAGCTAACTTACCTTCGCGACGGAAAAGAACGCAAAGCGACGGTTACTCTTCAGGAAGCTAAGTCGGAAGCGTCCGATTCCGATACTGCATCTAAGAGTTCTACTCAACTTTTCAACGATCTAGGTGCCGGTTTTAAGAGTCTGACTCCTGCTCAGAAGAAAGAGATGGGAATCAATGCTGGAATAGTTATTAGTGAAGTTAGAAAAGGTGGATTGTTTGAGCGCTACGGAGTGCCACGCGGGATGATTGTAACCACTGTCAACGATATCGCGGTCAATAGTGTGGATGACTTGGAAAAAGCGTTGGGGAAATCAACATCGATGATTTATATGCGAGGATTCTCTCCAGATGGTGCCCGCGTCGAACTTGCCTTTCCGGCAAAATAATTAATTATTAAGGTAGAAGAAAGCCGCGCTCAACAAAGCGCGGCTTTCTTTGTTTAAAATCTTAGAACCTTTCTAAATTGATTTATTTTTTGCAAATTCCTAGCTTATTGGAATCAAATGGATAATTTTGCTTACCGTAATTAAAAACAAACCATAAAATGAGTCGTTTCAATCATTTATTTTCTTCCACCTTAGGAAAGAAGTTAGTCATGAGTTTAACTGGAATTTTCCTCTGTGTGTTCCTTGTTATTCATTTGATTGGCAATTTGCAGCTTTTTAAGGACGACGGGGGACTGTCGTTTAATGTCTATGCAAATTTCATGACAAGTTTTGGCCCAATCAAAATTGTTTCCTATCTGCTTTATGCATCCATTGTCCTCCACGCTGTTTACGCGTTGATCATTACATACCGCAACAGGAAAGCTCGTCCGGTTGGGTATGCAGTATTTAATGGTGCCGCGAACAGCAACTGGAATTCCCGTAACATGGGTATTTTAGGGACGGTTCTTTTAGTATTCCTGGTTACCCATATGAGTAACTTCTGGTACAAGTACCATTGGGGAGGAACTCCCTATGTAGAGTATTCAACGAATCTGCAGAGCGGAGAAACGACTTTCCGGGAAATTCCGGAGTCTGATTTTTACACACATGCTAGTTATGTTGAAGACGGACATCAGATTGTTCGCGCCAAGGATCTATACAAGCAGGTAAACTTTTCTTTTGAAAGCTGGTATCTGGTAGCGTTCTATGTCATCGCAATGGTTGCCCTTGGTTTCCATCTTGCGCACGGTTTTCGAACCGCCTTTCAGACGATGGGCTTCGACCATAACCGATATATTGGCTTGATACGGGTGATCGGATTCTGGATTTTTGGAATCCTGATACCGCTGGGGTTTGCAGCTATGCCCTTGTACTCCTACTTTGTTGTCAACAGTTAGCATTTTCCTGCTAAATTAAAAACGTTAAAATGATTCTAGATTCTAAGATACCCGAAGGTCCGTTAGCAGATAAATGGACTAATCATAAATTTAACCTTAAACTGGTCAACCCTGCGAATAAAAGAAAGTATACTATTCTTGTTGTAGGGACCGGTCTGGCCGGGTCATCAGCGGCAGCTTCGCTCGCTGAGTTAGGCTATAATGTCAAGACCTTCTGTTACCAGGACAGTCCCCGCAGGGCTCACTCCATTGCTGCACAAGGGGGAATAAACGCTTCAAAAAATTACACTAACGACGGAGATAGTGTTTATCGCCTTTTCTACGATACGATCAAAGGAGGCGATTACCGCGCACGCGAAGCAAATATCTACCGTCTGGCGGAGGTTTCCGAGAATATCATTGACCAATGTGTTGCTCAGGGAGTCCCTTTTGCACGTGAATATGGAGGATTGCTCGACAACCGTTCTTTCGGCGGGGCGCAAGTTTCAAGGACCTTTTATGCCAGAGGCCAGACCGGACAACAATTGTTACTGGGGGCTTATTCAGCACTTAATCGCCAAATTAAGAAAGGAACGGTAACCAGTTACACGCGACATGAGATGCTTGATCTGGTAACTATCGACGGTCACGCACGGGGCATTATAACACGCGACATGGTTACAGGCGCAATTGAGTCGCACGCAGGACACGCTGTGTTATTGTGTACCGGCGGATATGGAAATGTTTTTTTCCTTTCGACGAATGCAATGGGTAGTAATGTAACTGCTGCCTGGAGAGCACATAAAAAGGGTGCCTTCTTCGCGAATCCATGTTATACACAAATTCACCCGACCTGTATCCCGGTTAGTGGTGATCACCAGTCAAAGCTTACCTTGATGTCTGAGTCGTTGAGAAACGACGGTCGTGTATGGGTTCCCAAAACCGTTGAGCTTGCACAACGCCTTCGTAAAGGAGAGATTACGGTGAACGATATTAAGGAAGAAGACCGGGACTATTATCTTGAGCGAAAATACCCATCTTTTGGTAACCTGGTTCCGCGCGACGTGGCTTCCAGAAATGCCAAAGAGATGGTAGATGAAGGCAGGGGGGTAGGAACTACCGGTTTTGCTGTGTACCTGGACTTCAAAGATGCTATTCAACGTTTGGGAGAGGAGGCTGTTCGCGCTAAGTACGGTAACCTCTTCGATATGTATATGCAGATAACCGATGAAAATCCATACAAGCAACCCATGCGGATATATCCGGCAGTTCACTATACCATGGGTGGTCTTTGGGTGGATTACAACTTGATGACAACCGTCCCCGGCTTATATGCTCTTGGAGAGTGTAACTTCTCTGATCATGGTGCGAATCGTTTAGGTGCTTCGGCATTAATGCAAGGCCTCGCGGATGGTTACTTTGTGATTCCTTATACTGTCGGACACTACCTGGCTGGACTTGGCTTTGATCCGGTCGATGCTAATCATCCCAGCTTCGAACAAACTCGTAAAGAAGTTGAGGCCCGGGTCAACAAATTTCTAAGTTTAAAGGGAAGTCAGACCGTCGATGATATCCATAAGAAACTGGGTCATATCATGTGGGAGTATTGCGGAATGGCGCGCTCGGCTGAGGGATTAACGAAAGCAAAAGGTCTTATTCAGGAACTGCGTAAAGAGTTCTGGCAGGATGTTACAGTGTTAGGCGAGAATGAAGAAATGAACATGTCACTTGAAAAGGCAGGACGTGTGGCCGATTTTCTAGAACTTGCCGAGTTGATGGTCGACGACGCTCACAATCGAAAAGAATCGTGTGGCGGTCACTTCCGCTTAGAAAGCCAGACTCCCGAAGGGGAAGCTCAACGTAACGATGAAGAGTTCGCCTACGTGGCTGCATGGCAGTATCACGAAAATGGCCCTTCAGAGTTGCATAAAGAGGAGTTGAAATTTGAAAATGTTGTGTTGACACAACGCAGTTATAAATAGATTCAATCTATAAGAAAATGAGTGGAAATATGAATTTAACGCTTAAAGTTTGGCGTCAGAAAAACGAAAATACTCGTGGAAGGTTCCATACTTATGAAGCTAAAAATATATCGCAGGATATGTCCTTCCTGGAGATGCTGGATGTAGTCAACGATGATTTGACACGTAAGGGGGAAGATCCTATTTATTTTGATCACGATTGTCGCGAAGGAATTTGCGGGATGTGCTCGCTTCACATCAACGGACGTCCACATGGTCCGAAGCAGCAAATTACGACTTGCCAACTTCACATGCGTAGCTTCCACGACGGTCAAACGATTGTAATCGAGCCGTGGCGTGCAGCTGCCTTCCCGGTGCTTAAAGATCTGGCAGTTGACCGTACTGCGTTCGACCGGATTCAGCAGGCAGGGGGATATGTATCGGTTAATACTGGTGGTGTACCGGATGCTAATGCGATCCCGGTTCCAAAAGTGCAGTCGGATGAAGCTTTCAATTCGGCGACCTGTATCAGTTGTGGTGCATGTGTGGCGGCTTGTAAGAATTCCTCAGCGATGTTGTTTGTAGGTGCAAAGGTGTCGCAGTACGCTTTATTACCACAGGGTCAGGCGGAACGTGCTGAACGTGCCCAGGCCATGGTTGACCAGATGGATAAGGAAGGCTTTGGCTCATGTACCAATACAGGGGCATGCGAAGCAGAATGTCCGGTAGGGATTAAATTGACTAATATCGCTCGTCTCAATCGTGAATATCTTGGCGCAAAGATCGTCAAACAGGAAGAGGTTCACTAGCCAGAGTAAGGCGTTAAGCATAAATAAAAAGCTCCGTTAATCAAAATTAACGGAGCTTTTTTATAATGTTTGCTTTTGATTATTCCTTAGAGCAGACTGCAAAGCACATTAAAGATGTTGAAGTCTGGAATATGTATAAAGGAAGCCCGTATATTATTTTCTTCCTCTAAAATGGTTGGGTCTGCAAATACCAGAAGAATGGTAAGTGCCACAAAAATCGGAACCAACAATAGGAGGTATGGTGATATGCTGTAGAATGACCGCTTCATAGTATTGTATTTTAATTAATACAAATTAACGATAAGAATTTGATAAAGTCAAATAAATTGTTTAAATCAAATTGCGTTTTCTTCCCAAATTTGAGCAATGGTGATAATGGTTAGGACTGCTTTCTGCATGTCTTGAACAGATACCCATTCCTGTTTTCCATGGAAGGCATGCTCGCCGGCGAAAATATTAGGGCAGGGCAGACCCATAAATGACAGTCTTGATCCGTCAGTTCCGCCGCGGATACTTCGCCGAATAGGGTTTATCCCTAACCGCTCCATCGCTTCAATGCCGACCGCTATTACCTCCGGGAATTCCTTGAGAACATTTCTCATATTTCTATATTGCTCCTTAACGAGGATCTGATATGAGCAACCCGGATACAGCTGAAGTGTTTTGCGGGTGATATCTTCGAGTTCCTTTTCGTGCGAAACAAGTTGCCGGTCGTCGAAATCGCGTATAATAAATTGAATCTGCGCCTCCTCGACAGTTCCCTGTATCGCGACCGGATGAATGAAGCCCTCTCGTCCCGAGGTCGTTTCCGGGGCAAGCCTGTCTTTAGGGAGGTTATTTACAAGTTCGGCCGCAATCTTAATAGCGCTGTACATTGAGCCCTTAGCAAAGCCCGGATGGACGCTCACCCCCTGAATCTTTACCGTCATGGCGTCGGCCGAAAAAGTTTCATCTTCTATGGATCCCAGTGTTTCTCCATCAACCGTATACCCGAAATCGGCATTTAGTTTTGTGATATCTAATTTGTCGACTCCACGCCCTATTTCTTCATCGGGAGTGAATAATATTCTGATATCTCCGTGCTTAATCTCAGGGTGGGCGAGCAGTAAGCGGATAGCGTCCATAATTTCAGCCACCCCGGCCTTATTATCGGCTCCAAGCAAGGTTGTACCGCTTGCAGTAATGATATCATTTCCATATTGCTTTTTGAGATCCGGATGATCTTCTTGTCTCAACACTTGTCCGGGGTCGTCAGGGAGAACGAGATCTTCCCCTTGATAATTTTTATGAACAATGGGTTTCACTCCAGAACCACTACAGTCCGGGGAGGTGTCCATGTGAGCACAAAAGCATATCACTGGAACCTTTTTTTCACTGTTAGATGGTAGCGTAGCGTACACATACCCGTGTTCGTCGAGGTGTGCATCGCTGATTCCCATTTCCAGCAACTGCGCTACCAGGAGACGGCCCAGGTCTTTTTGATTCTCGCTTGAAGGATAGGTATCTGAGTATGGATCCGACTGCGTGTCTATCTGAACATATTCAAGAAAGCGATCTGCAACAGAAAAGTCTTGCGCTTCGAGTTCAATCGTCATTATAAAAATTCTATGGGAAGTGGTCAAAAAAAATCCACGCAATTGCGTGGATTTGTGATTATGAATTTATCGTGTCGTTGGCATATTCTTCATCCACCAGGATGCGCCCACAGTGTTCACACACAATTATCTTTTTTCGCTGCCGGATGTCCAACTGCCTCTGAGGGGGAATCTGGTTAAAACATCCTGAGCAGGAATCACGGTCGATCGTGACCACGGCCAAACCATTTTTTGCATTCTTTCTTAAACGATTATAAGCAATTAGCAGCCGTTCATCGATCTTTTTCTCAGCTTTTTCAGCCTTAGAAGCTAATGCCTGCTCATCTTTCTCTGTTTCTCCGGTGATGTTGTTTAACTCCTCCCGTTTAGCTTCCAGGTCTTTCTTTCGTTCTTCCAGGTTTTCAAGCGCCTGATTATATTTGGTGGTTTTGGTCGTGATTTCGTACTCAATCTCACGGATTTTTTTTTCAAGAACCTGAATCTCTAGCCCTTGTATTTCAACCTCCTTAGTGATTGCGTCATACTCACGATTATTTTTAACGTCATTAAGCTGCGCTTCATACTTCTTGGTCGCGGCTTGTGCGTCCTTTATCTGATTTTTGCGACTAACGATTGAATCTTCAAGGCCTTCCAGCTCAACCCGGATTTTATCGATTCTGGTTTCCAGACCAGCAACTTCGTCTTCCAGGTCAGCTACTTCAATAGGAAGTTCACCGCGAACTTGATGAATTTTATCTATTTGTGTATGAATGGTTTGCAGGTTCCACAACGCTTGTAACTTCTGCTCTACAGTTTTTTCCATCAAAAGTAATATTTTACGGGGTTTGTATTCTCAATTGTTATTCGGACGACAAAGTTAGGAAATTTATTTTGTATTTTTTTTAACAATAACCCGGGCGTAAATTGCTCACTTTCATAATGTCCGATATCGGCAATGAGAATTTTTTGTTCGGCATCGAAAAACTCGTGGTACTTGAAATCGGAGGAAATGAAAGCGTCTGCGCCCGCCTTTATCGCCCGGTGAAGAAGGAAGCTTCCCGCTCCGCCACAAACCGCTATACGTTGGATTTTTCTGCCGATTTCCGCCGTGTGGCGAATCACTGAAACGTTCATTTTCTCTTTTACCAGAGCAAGAAAATCTTGTTCGTCCAGAGGTTCCATTAAATTCCCGATCATTCCTGATCCAACTTCCTGGTATGCGTTGTCGAGAGTATAAATGTTATGGGCAACCTCTTCGTATGGATGACTTTCGAACAAGGCGATTAAAACCTTCCTTTCCAAGTGAAGGGGATATATGACTTCGATGGACGTTTCCCTAACCTCCTCTCGCACACCGTTGCTGCCAATAGCAGGATCCGCATTCGGACCAGGCCGGAAGGTTCCCAAACCACTCAAATTGTAACTGCATTCCGAGTAATTTCCAATGTTCCCAGCTCCGGCAACAAAAAGGGCGTCTCTTACTTTCGACGCCGCGTTTTCAGGAACGAAGACCGAAAGTTTTTTCAGAACTCCCGCCTTTGGTGAGAGAATTAATGGGTCATTTACGCCCAATCGTTCCATGATCTCACCGTTGACTCCCGCACTGACATTGTCCAGATTGGTATGTATGGCATAGAGCGCAATATTGTTCTTGATGGCCTTTGAAACTACCCGTTCAATATAGGTCGAGTCATTAAAACGCTTCATCCCTTTAAACACAATCGGATGGTGTGAAACAATTAAATTGCAGCCTGTTTGAATCGCCTCTTCGACAACCGCCTCGGTGCAATCAAGGGAAAGAAGTGCCTTAGAGACGTCATCTGTCGGTTTCCCTACAATCAATCCGGCGTTGTCATAATTCTCTTGCCAACTCAGGGGAGCGAGCGATTCCAGGAAGGAAGTGATTTCAAAGATCTTCATTTATTTTCAGCTTTTAGGTTTTCCAGAAAACGATTATGTTCTTCGAGCAAGACTTTAAAGTTGTCTATTTTAACCCAGTATCTAATAAAAAATATAATTGAAAATATCATTACCGTAACGGTGAAACTCTGAAGTAAGGGTATGTTCATCAGCAAAACAAAGACCGCGTATATGATCCCCGTCCTTTTGCCGGGATGCTCTTCTTCAGCAATCTTTCGGTCATAAAACTCATTGGTGAGCGAGTCTGCTAATTTAGAAGCAATCACGAAATTCCAGTATATGCTAAAAAGTGGTATCAGTGCGAACCAGGAATGTTGGGGTTTCATAAAACGGTTTTCCTCGCGAACCAATTGAAGGGTCTTTTGCAACGTACGGCAATAAAATGCGCGAGCAGTATAGCTGACAACTCCGAGAACGACAGCCATCTGAATCATCTCATCGGTAAGGGTAACTCCGTTAATCTCCATTGCGACGAAAATACGCAAAAACCAACAATTAAGCAGTAGGGTGGTTAATTAAAGAAATATGATTATACTTGTCGGACGATCAATGTGAAATCTGAAAACAACCATTCTACGAACGAAGCTAAGTGGCTGACAGAGTATTACGAGACCGGCGATCTGGCGGTTTTGGGAAAACTCTATCAGCCTTACATGTACCTGATTTTCGGGGTGTGTCTGAAGTACTTGAAAGACACCACGAAAAGCGAAGATGCCGTTATGCAGATTTTTGAATCCCTCATCAAGAAACTACGCATTCATCGTGTCGAAAACTTCAAACCCTGGCTTTATACACTTGCAAGAAACCACTGCCTGATGGAACTTCGAAGCAACGACAAACGTGCCGAAGTTTCTTTCGATGATACCTTTATGGAAAACGATGCTCTTTTGCATCTAGATAGTAGCGATTCTACGCGCGAAGAGAAGCTTCAGGAAATGGAACGATGTATCGACCAGCTCAATGCAGAACAGCGTCTTTGCGTGAAGCTATTTTACCTTGAGGAGAAATGCTATAAGGATATTGTAGATATAACCGGATATTCAATGAAGCAGGTGAAGAGCTACATTCAGAACGGAAAGAGGAATCTGAAAATTTGTATGGATAGAACTTTATGAACACACAATACGACATCATCGTCATTCAACAATATCTTGAAGGGAGGTTAAATCCTAAACAGATGCACGACCTTGAGCGCGCCGCTATGGACGATGCAATGCTTCAAGATGCACTCGATGGGTACACAATTGCAAACGACGTTAGCCACAAACAGCTGAGTCTGCTTCAGCAGCGCCTCTCGGCTCGGATCGAGGCGCAACATGCCGAGAAAAACACCTTTTACTTCACCGGACAGCGTCTCGCCATTGCAAGCATTGCCGGAGTCATGCTGATTGTACTTTGTATTCTGATCTGGATGATGAATAGCCGTCAGGGCGAGAAGAACCTCAGTACCCTGAGCACGGAAACCATCCTGCTAAGCAAATCGGACGTGACGCTTCTTTCAGGTTCTCTTGAACCTCTCGACAGCTGGTCGGCCTTCGAAGATTACCTCTCTGTAAACGGAACCTTGCTGCCTGCAGGATTAACAGTACATCTTTCGATCAAAACCCGCGATGGTAGGCCCGAGACGGTCGAGATACTGTCGCCTCATGACGAGAAAATCGCTGCAGAAGTCATTCGATTGATTCAGGAGGGCCCGGCGTGGAAGGAAGGTTCTGGTGAAATAACCATAACTTTCTGAAGGCTTCCTGCTACCTTTTCTCGAGCGTAAATGCGAAGGTGGACCCAACACCCACTTTGCTTCTCACCGATACGGTCTGTTGATGAGCCTCAATTATGTGTTTTACAATAGACAATCCAAGCCCGGAACCAGCAATTTTTCGTGCCCGGCTTTTATCGGTGCGGTAAAAGCGTTCAAAAAGGCGAGGCAGGTTTTGTTCGTCAATCCCCATCCCATTGTCAGTTACTTCCACCAAATATTGATCATGCAGCTCGAAGAGCATCACAGAAGTTTCCCCGCCCTCTTTTCCGTACTTGATAGAATTGGATATCAGGTTATCGAGTACCTGTCGTATTTTCTCGCGGTCGGCATAAACGGACGTGTGCCCTTTAGGACGAAAGGAGAGTTTGATCTTATGCTTCTTAGCTTTCATTTCAAGCGATTCGAGCACCTCATGAATAAGCACTGAAATGTCGAATTGCATGAAGTTTACAGATAGTTGGCCGCTTTCCAGTTTCGATATCTCATCGATATCTTTTAAAAGATAACTCAGCCTGTCCAGATTGTTCGCTGCCTTGTTTAAAAAATTTATTGCCAGTACAGGATCGTCTTCGATCAGACCGTCTTGCAGAGCATCAATATAGCCCTGAATAGCGAATAGCGGAGTCTTAAACTCATGAGATATATTGGAGAGGAACTCCCGCCGGAATTTTTCTTGATTTTTAAGCGTTTCAATCTCCTTCTTCTTATCTATTGCCCACTCCTGGACCTCTTTCTGGACATCGGCCAGCGGGTCAATACTCCCGAGTTCAGCAGGGCCTTTATCCAAATCGTTGCCAAGTTTAAGATGATGGATAAGCTTATAGATGATCTTGATCTTGCTATAGAGATAGCGTTCCATCAAAAAATAGAACACCGCGAAAGCAACCAGTGAGCCGATTGCAAAGGTGAAAAGAGCGTTGAAAAAATCCTTTTGAAAATAATAGTTGAAAAGCGCGAGAGCCAGTGCTACCAGAGAGGCATTTAGTATAATTAAAGACCTAAATTTCATTTATGGGAGCCTCGTTATTCACGGGTTCGGGGGCCAGGAATTCACCCAATATGGTTGCACCACCCTTTACTTTCTGACCCAGTTTTACATGGACTTTGGTTCCAAGCGGAAGGAATACATCGACCCGTGAGCCGAATTTAATAAAACCGAATTCCTGTCCTTGCGATACCGCTTTCCCCTCCTCAACATACCATACAATACGTCGCGCAAGGGCCCCGGCAATCTGGCGAAAAAGTACTTCGACACCGCTTCCCTCCACAACAATAGTGGTTCGTTCGTTCAGTGTAGACGATTTTGGATTCCAGGCCATCAGGTATTTCCCGGGATGATACTTAAAATACTTAATAACTCCCGCAATCGGGCTCCGGTTGCTGTGCACGTTAACCGGCGACATGAATACCGAGATCTGAAGACGCCGGTCGTTGAAATATTCGGTTTCTTCGGTTTCTTCAATGACCACTACCTTACCGTCAGCAGGGCTTAGAATGTGCAGTTCATTTTCGGTGACAGAAATTCGTGGACTCCTGAAAAACTGCAGGACAGTGATAAAAAGGAAAGCCGAAAAAATATAGACCGCCCAGGTAAGAAGGGTGTTGTCAGCAGCATAATAGTGCACCAACGCGTTCAGTACAAAAATAAACAATATGCAAAGGGCTATGCTGGTATATCCTTCTTTATGAATGGTCATCTCTAATTTGATTTTACGCAAAGATAATAATAAGGCTAATTACTTAACAGGCTTTGTAGATATCTTTTAGGTTCCTTCCTAATCCATTGAAATCCATGCCATAACCTACTACAAATTCATCGGGTATCTCGAATCCGACATACGCGATATTCGAAAAGCTATGTTTTAGTTTACCGGGCTTTAACAATAAGGTGCAAACGGCCACCGAAGCGGGCTGCATTTCATTCAGTTTGTCTAACAAAAATCGTAAGGTGTCTCCCGTGTCAATAATATCTTCCACCACTATAATATCCCGGTCTTTGATGTCAACGCACAAGCCAATGAGCTCCTGCATATCGCCGCGTTGCTCAGTGCCCTTGTAGGAAGAAAGCTTTATAAAGCACACCTCAGCAGCAATATCAATTTCCTTCATCAAGTCGGCCATGAACATAAAACAACCATTTAAAACACCGATGAAAAGAGGGACCTGTTTTTCGTACGACAAATTTATCTGAGTGCCGATAAGTCGTATTCTTTTCTTAACCTGATCGTGCTCAATAGCTAAGGTAAACTCCTTCTTATCAATGTTTAATTTCATGGTTGTACGTTTTGGTCGCCAAATAGTTCTTGAAGCAGACGTTCGGCGTCCTCAATTTCCCGCTCCAGGTTGAAACGGTCCATATCTGCCGATACCGTATCCGGTTCAGGCGAGCGTGGAAGCACTGCATTCCGCAGGCTTACGTTATAATATCCATAGCTGCGGGTTGAATCGCGTGCAATCATCCCTTCATTGGCCATAAGGGTACCAATCAACCTGAAATAACCTCTGAGATACGGTTTCAGACCGCCATATTCATCAAAACGGAAAAGGCCGTTTTTAGGACTTGGAACAATACTCGCCAGGAAAATACTCTCGCCAACGGTCAGTTCCGATGGGCTTTTAAGGAAATAGTGTTGAGACGCCTCCGCAATTCCGTAGACGTTTCTTCCCCATTCAATTACGTTAAGATAAACTTCAAACATTCTTTCCTTGCTGACTAAACGATTATGTTCGATTAGCCACACAATCAGCATCTCCTCCACTTTCCGGGCAAGCGTTTTCTCCCTGTCCAGAAACACATTTTTAACCAGCTGCATGGATATCGTACTCCCGCCTCTTTTAAAAGCCTTCTGCTTAAAATTGGTTGCTATGGACGCCTCGATTGATTCTTTCACAAAGCCTTCGTGCAGAAAGAAAGATGGGTCTTCTGCCGTTAACACCGCATTCCGAAGGAGCGGTGAAATGTTATTTAACGGCGTGAAATTGGGATTGGTTGGCCCCACTACAATCTCCCGTACAGGTTTTCCGTCTTCAACAGGTGTATATATAAAAGGTGAATTGATTTTTCCGAAATTCGTTTTGCCGTACGCGACGACTTTAAACCCCTTTTCTTCCAGAGCAGAATTTAATACCACACTATCTGGTTGCTCTGTATCGAGGAAAAAATCAAAGGAGTATTTCATCGTGCCCGATGTTTTAATTCCATCAAGCGACTCAAACAGCCCTTTGGGAAATGAGTTGAATACCTCCTGAGCCGGAGTCTCGGGCACCTCAAGGCCCAACGCATAAGTCTTGTGGGGGAGCAAATCTAATTTTGCATAAGGATGCGCTTTCAATTTTTCAAGTCGTACTTCAGAACTTTCTGCCAAGGTAATGGAGGAGGGTCCAATGACGATCTCCGCATCCATAGATCCGCTGGGAACCACCACATTGTTAGACGCGATTCGCCAATGATTCAGCAGAAGATTGACCAGGCGGCCACTTGCCTCAATGTGAAAATCCTCTCCTTTCCATCGTACTCTTTTCAAATGTGCTTCGAGCGTATCAAAGTTAAGTTTGAGTCCGTATTTTTTCTCCAGCAATGGAAATTCGACGTTTCCGTCTTTCGCACTTAATTGAAAAAATAAATCGTTTCTCCCGGGATCAAGTTCCCCGTTGAGCAGCCAGGTCGATTGCCCATCATTAACAATGATCGTCGATTCGAGGTCGCCATTATCGATATCTGCCTGCGGAACATTCAGGCGTTGCGACAGGCTGTCGTCTCTATAACTAATGTCAAAATTCCTCAACTCCATATTGTCCGGAATTTTATAGAGCACCTGATGGAACATTCGGTCAGCGATTTTAGCCAGATTAAGCGGTTCGTTTGTTTCCCTCGTTTCTGTGGAGTCTTTCGAGCGGAAGAAAAAGTCATAGTTACTCAGGCTGTCTTTCTTTATAAAGGAGAGCGAGGCATTCCTGAGTCCCAAATCCGCAATTTTTACCTTGCCTGTAAGCAAGGGCAAAATCTTAACACTAACCGTTAAATGCTCGATCGCAGCAAGCTGATCACGCTCCTGAGGTACAACGCTTACATGCTCAAGAGTAACTTCAGTGAGTCCCGAAAAATAGGCTTTCTTTATATTCAGATCGATCTGATATTCTTCGTCCATTTTCGCTTTTGCTCTTTCAAGGGCTTTTGCGAGCATAGGTTCACGCTTGTTGAGCACTACGATGGAGCCTACAACTACAAGCAGCAAAAAAACTCCAGCTGCTATTCCGCCTGCGATCAGGTACTTTTTGGGTATTTTTTTTAAATATGATTTGACGCGCTCCAAAGTCTTCAGATTATAACATGAATTGTACTTTCAATGTAGAATGTTTCCGTAAATATCCATAAAATCCTTTGTTTTTCAAGATTCCGAGCCTTAATTATTAAATTTGAACTTATTACGAAATACCCGTTCAAATGATAACCCAAGAAGAAGTATTAAAGGCGCTTAGCCACGTAGAGGATCCGGATTTTAAGAAAGACCTGGTTACGCTCAATATGATCAAGGATATCGTCATCACTCCCGATAGCCTTAGCTTTAGCGTTGAACTTACAACGCCTGCCTGTCCTATGAAAGATCATTTGGAACGAGCCTGCCGCAACGCGATCACTCATTTTGTTTCCAAAGACATTGCCGTAAATATCAACATGACTTCCAGAGTCATTGCACCTAAAAATAGTCAGTTACCCAATATAAAGCATATCATTCTTGTTTCGTCAGGAAAAGGGGGCGTCGGAAAGTCAACCGTAGCTTGTAATCTTGCTCTCGGTTTAAGCATGCAAGGTGCCAAAACCGGCCTGATCGATGCCGACATTTATGGTCCATCCCTCCCGATTATGTTTGGACTTGAGGGTGAAAAACCGGGAAGCATCCAGGGAGCCGACGGTAAAATGAAAATACAACCGATTGAGAAATGGGGTTTGAAATTGCTTTCCATTGGTTTTTTTACCGATCCGAATCAGCCCGTACCATGGAGAGGACCTATGGCCAGCTCAGCAGTCAAGCAATTGTTTAACGATGCAGAATGGGGCGAACTTGATTACCTCATTGTTGATCTCCCACCCGGAACCGGAGATATACACATTACCATCGCTCAGGGATATCCTATTACCGGTGCTGTAGTTGTTTGTACCCCCCAGAACGTTGCTGTGGCCGATGCAAGCAAAGGTATTGGAATGTTTCTGATGGATTCGATTAATATTCCGCTGTTGGGGATCGTTGAAAACATGTCCTATTTCACACCAGCAGAACTTCCCGGGAACAAATACTATATCTTCGGTCAGGGCGGCGGGGCTTATCTTTCGGAGCGATTCGGCGCTCCGCTATTAGCCCAGATCCCTCTGGTGAAGAGCATAAGCGATTCAGGCGATAACGGTATGCCAGCCGTTATGGACGAAGATTCGGTGGAAGCTGCAGCGTTTATGGATCTGGCTAGCAGGGTAGCTCAGCAACTCTCTATTTTAAACGAAGAGAGTTTCCAACCTTCTTAGCTTTTTTTACAGGACAATAATTTTTGTATCTTTACAATTAGAAATGTTGGTTATGGATATTAAGGAAAGAGTAGAGCAGGCGCTTGATACCATGAGGCCCTTTTTGGAAGCCGATGGTGGAAACGTAGTTGTGGAAGAGATTACATTTGATAATATTGTTAAACTGCGTTTAATTGGTGCATGTGCATCCTGCTCCATGAGCATCATGACCTTCAAGGCGGGTTTAGAGCAAGCCATCATGAAAGCCGTCCCGGAAGTAAGTGCCGTTGAGGCGATCAATCTTACTGATTTCTCAAATCCACACGCTGTAGTTCCCCCCGCCCGCTAGATTTAACATTTTTTAACGGCGGATTCTTTTCAAATCACCTATTTTTGAGAATGAACTTTTTGAAATCCTTTTTTCTTCTTCTGGTACTTTGCTGTTCGGCGAATAGTCTCATTGCCCAGGAGACTAAGTCGGATAAGCTTGTTCAGTTCACGGGGATTATTCAGAATGCTGATTCCTCCTCCGTAGTGGTTCCTTTTGTCTCGATCAAGAATATTTCTTATAAAAATCAGTTTTTCGCATCTAACCACCAGGGATATTTTTCATTTGTAGCACGGGAATTAGATACCATTGAGTTTTCAGCCATCGGCTATCGGACCACTCAAGTGGTCATTCCGAAATCGGAGGACAGCCGATATACGGGTATTATCGAGATGAAGGCGAGTGTCACAAATTTACCTGCAGTGGTCGTTTTGCCCTGGGCGAGCGTAGAAGAGTTTAATCTGGCCTTTCTTGCGCTGGAAGTCGCCGACGACAACTACTTGCTTGCAAAGCGCAACCTCAGCCATGAAAGCCTGATGGCCCTGGCAAGGGAGACGCCTCGAAGCGCCAACGAAATCCAAAATTATAATGCCGTCAGCAGTCATATGAATATGACCAACCGAAACATCAATCAGCGCTACGCCAACCCCCTGCTGAATCCTTTCGCTTGGGCCAAATTCATCAATCAATTGTCGGGCAGCAAGAATAAGAAGTAACTCAACGGGATTCTACCCAACTCACCTTGTCTTTTAGACCTTGCCGATTCCCTTCTTTAGGTGTTTCGTTATGATACCCCAGGTAAAGCAGGCCGATACAAGATTCATTGGAATCGAGGCCGAGGAACGGCCCCATTTCGCTTAGTGTCGCCGGGCTGCTCCAATACGAACCCACACCTTTGGCGGAGGCAGCCAGACTCAAGTTTTGAACAGACGCTGCAACAGCTGCTAGTTCCTCCCATCGGGGAACTTTTCCACTTTCGTGAAGACAGACGGCGATAATTGCGCCCGAACGCCGAACTTTCTCTTCGATCGATTGGTGTTTCTTTTCCAGAAAGGTAGCCTTGCTCGTCGCGTTGACATATTGAGCCTGGAGTTCTGTCGCCAGCTTTGCTAAGCCGTCTCCGCGAAATACAATAAATCGCCAGGGCTCGGTAAGTTTATGGTTCGGGGCTTGTTGGGCACATTCCAGAAACTCCATGATCAGCTCTTTCGTAATCGGCTTATTAATATAACTCACCGGAAAGATGCTTCGTCTGGTTTTAATCAGTCTCAACAGTGCTTCATTGTCAAGCGTGTTCATGACCCCGACTTTAATAAAACCGACAGTCCTTCTTCAATCCGTGCGATGGATTCGTCTTTACCCAGAGCGGCGGCAATATCAAATACGTGCGGACCGAATTTTCCTCCAACAAGCATGATTCTCAGAGGCAACATCAGCTCTCCCATTTTGAGTCCGCTCGCTTGTATCGCAAGCTTGTAAAAGCTCTCGAGCTCCTCTGCCCTCCATGGTTCGAAGCCTTGTAGTCTGTCAACCATATCGGTAAAAAAAAGCGTTTTCTCTTCCGACCATTTCGGCAGTACAGGTGAGAAATCATATTGAGTCGGCTTTTCAAAAAAGAATGACGCCTGCTCCCAGAAGTCAGGCAGCAAAGTCAAACGTTCCTTGACCAGATCGGTCACCGTTTCGAGGTAGCGATCGTCTGGTTGGCTGATTCCTTTCTGAGCCAGAAGTGCTACTATATGGGGTTTTAAGTCGTTGGTTTCAGAATGTCTGAGCCATTCCTGATTGAACCACTTGGCTTTCTCAAAATCGAACTTAGCTCCTGAGTTATTGATGCGCTCCACGCTGAATCGCTCAACCAATTCTTCTAAAGAAAAAATCTCCTGTTCTGTTCCGTCGTTCCAGCCCAACAGCGCCAGCATGTTGATAAAAGCCTCGGGCAAAAATCCCAACTCTCTAAATCCCTTAATCGTATCGCCTGAAACAGGATCAGTCCAGTTCATTGCAAAGACCGGAAATCCAAGCCTTTCCCCGTCACGTTTACTAAGTTTGCCGTGTCCATCGGGTTTCAGGATAAGCGGAAGATGCGCCCATTCCGGCATATCATCTTTCCATCCCAGGTATTCCCAAAGCAGGAGGTGAACGGGGGCCGAGGGAAGCCATTCCTCTCCACGGAACACATGGCTGATTTTCATGCTGTAATCGTCTACCACCACTGCCAAATGATACGTAGGCATATTATCGGCTTTAAGAAGCACCTTATCATCTACTAATTTCGTATCAAAACTCACCTGGCCCCTGATCATATCATGAAGGCTCACCGTTTCATCGATAGGAACCTTAAGTCGGATAACGTGCGGTGTGCCGCTGGCAAGTAGCGCCTCAACTTCTTCGGTCGGAAGACTGAGGGAATTACGCATCGCAGGCCGGCTGTTATAATTGTAAGTGAAATTTGGGGCCTTTTCTCTTGCGGCATCAAGCTCTGCCGGCGTATCGAACGCATAATAAGCGTAGCCGTCGGCAACAAGCCGCTCCGCATATTGACGATAGGAGGCCTTTCGCTCACTCTGGCGGTAAGGTCCGTACTCTCCCGGAGTCAAAGGGCTTTCGGAAGGCATAATTCCCAACCATTGTAGGCAGTCAACAATATATCCTTCGGCGCCAGGCACAAAGCGTGTCTGATCCGTGTCCTCAATTCTTAATATAAATTCGCCGTCGAACTTCCGTGCAAAAAGATAGTTGAAAAGGGCCGTGCGTACTCCACCTAAGTGTAAACCTCCTGTGGGGCTTGGCGCAAACCGAACCCGAACTTTAGTATCGTTATCCATACGGCAAAGATAAAAAAATGGGCGCTAGCACAGCCTAGTTCTATTAGGTTTTAACATTAATATGTATTTTGGCTAAAATTAAACTGAATGAATCCCTACCAGAATAATCAGCGATGGAAATTTGCGCTCCTCATATTTGCGGTGCTGATTGCCGGTACTTCCCTGATATATACGAACTATCTGGTAAAGAATCTATCCGCCGCTGAACGAACCAAAGCTGAGGTCTGGGCAATGAGCACCCGGAATATCTTCAATATGCCGGATATCAATGACGAGTTCACTACTTTCATCTACGCCATTCGCGACAGCCTTTCCATGCCAGCTATTATTGCTGATTCCCGCGACAGCATCATTTACTGGAAAGGACTCGACACAGCCAAAACCAACATTGATCTTTCTGAGGAAATAGTAATGGAAGGTTCCTCCATGCCGGAATATGATCCAGATTACTTTCGAAAGCAACTCGAAATCATGAAAGATCAGCATCCGCCCATCATTGTCGACCTTTACAATGGCGACTCCTGGTACATCTACTATAAGGATTCTCTTTTACTGACCCAGCTCCGGATCTTTCCCTATGTACAACTCACATTGATCACGATATTTCTGGCCATTGCCTACACCGTGTTCAATTCCATCCGGAAATCTGAACAGAATCAGGTTTGGTTGGGAATGGCTAAAGAGGCAGCCCATCAGCTCGGTACGCCGATATCCTCGCTGATGGCCTGGGTAGAATTGATGAAAGCCAAGTTTAATGCAGAAAATGATCCGCTTATCGGAGAAATGGAGCAGGATGTCAGGAGGCTCGAAGTAGTAGCCGATCGTTTTTCTAAGATCGGGTCAAAGCCTGTTCTGCAACAGCACAACCTCTATCAAGTCATTCAGGATTTTATCAATTATTTCAAGGTTCGTGTAAGCGACAAAATCCACTTCGAGATCAGGGGCGACAAGCACGTTGAAGCGCAGCTCAATGTTCCCCTGTTCGACTGGGTATTGGAAAATATCCTGAAGAACGCTACCAATGCCATCGACTCTACTGGTCGTATCGAAGTGCAGATCACCGAAAATATTGCCAAAGAGCAAATCTTTATTGATATCCATGATACGGGAAAAGGAATTCCCCGCTCCGATTTTGAGGCAGTTTTCCAGCCCGGGTTTACTACCCGTAAAAGAGGGTGGGGGCTTGGTTTGTCGCTCACCAAGCGGATGATCGAGAACTATCATAATGGCCAGATCTTTGTTAAAGATTCAGAACCTGGAAAAGGAACAACTTTTAGAATCATATTAAATAGCAGTTTAATCTATGAACCAACTAAAATCTGACGAATACCCGGCGCTTTGGAGTAAATACATAGATACAGTGCTCCAACATCCTATGGACGAGCTGAGAGATCAGCTGGTAAGCTTCCCCGAGTTTCTGCGGAACATACCTGCAGGCAAGTCAGAATTTGCCTATGCGGAAGGAAAGTGGACGATCAAAGAAGTATTGGGGCACATCATCGATACGGAAAGAATCATGGCATATCGTGCCCTCTGCTTCGCAAGGAACGATACCAAGGCCTTGCCTGGCTTTGATGAAGAACTCTTCGTGGCCAACGCCCGGTTCAATGAAAAGAGTCTTGAGCATTATGCACATGAATTCACCGTGCTGCGCCAGTCGAATCTCCTTTTGTTTGAATCCTTTGCATCAAACGTTTTAATGCGGAGCGGATTGGCCGGAGAGCGTCTGGTAAGTGTCCGCGCGCTTATTTATATTATCGCCGGTCATCTCAACCACCATCGCAGTATTCTTCAGGACCGCTATCTGAAAGAAATAGATTCGTACGATGAAAATTTTAAAACTAATAAAATTTAATACTGTTAAAATCATATCAGCTAAGCCAACTGGTTTTTTTGATAAGGTTTAGGTTTGAAACGTCCCGATGAGATATCGGGACGTTTCTTGTTTTTGTGCAAACGATTGCGTGGCAAATTCTTCTTTAATTTGCCGAATAAATTCGTTAGTCTTGTAAGGCAATTATTTAATAAACCTAATTGCCGAATTTTCCATTTAACACAAAATCTAATGACCCAAACATCTGCTCCAGGCCAGCTGCCAAGAAAAGGGATCGATCCCATTGTTATTATTGGTGCACTTTTCTTTATTTTCGGCTTTGTTACATGGCTCAATTCCCTGCTGATTCCTTATCTGGAAATCGCTTGTGAACTTACTAAGTTTCAGTCGTTTTTTGTCACCTTCGCCTTTTACATTGCCTACCTGGTGATGGCTCCTATTTCCAATCGTACGCTTAATAAATTCGGTTTTAAAAACGGAATGTCGGTAGCCCTGATCGTTATGGCCGTCGGAGCGCTCTTGTTTATCCCAGCAGCGATGTCGCGGACATACGAGTTGTTTTTATTAGGCTTGTTCATTATGGGTAGTGGTTTAGCGATCCTGCAAACGGCTTCCAATCCCTACATTACTATTGTAGGCCCTCCTGAAAGTGCTGCGAAGCGTATCAGCATTATGGGAATTTGCAATAAACTCGCCGGTGCGGCCGCTCCGATTATCCTTGGTCTTTTTCTTCAGCTTGACAAGGCTGATGCCCTCCAGTCAGAAATTGCTGGAATGACCGCATCCGATCGGGCATTTGCATTAGATCAAATGGCGCTTAGAGTTATCCCCCCCTACATCGGAATAATCGTTGTATTGCTTTTACTTGCTTTTTGGGTGTACAAATCCAGCCTTCCTGAAATAGACACCGATAATGAAGATGAAACCGTGGCAGCTTCAAATTCAGATAAAAAGAGCGTATTCGATTTTCCGCACGTAGTCTTAGGGGTAATCACCCTCTTTCTGTATGTAGGAGTGGAGGTGATTGCCGGGGACACTATCATTAGCTACGGTACTTCCGAAGGGTTCTCATTAGCCACCGCAAAATACTTTGCTACCGGAACGATGGTTGCCATGGTGGTAGGTTATATCGTTGGGATTATCGCCATCCCCAAATATATCAAACAAGAGAATGCCTTAAAATTCTGCGCGATTTTAGGAGTAGTACTAGGGCTTGGAGCCATCTTTACGGACGGATACGTTTCAGTTGCATGTATCGCGCTGTTGGGGCTTGCCAATTCACTTATGTGGCCTGCCATCTGGCCTTTAGCACTCGCTGGCGTGGGCCGGTTTACCAAAGCCGCTTCTTCATTGCTGGTTATGGGAATTGCCGGAGGAGCAGTGATTCCCCTGGTTTACGGAGCCCTGGCCGACCACTGGGATCCTCAATCAGCCTATTGGTTAGTCGTTCCATGCTACCTGTTTATCCTGTATTATGCAGTAGCCGGTCATAACGTCGGCAGGAAAGTAAAAGAAATTAAGTTTTAACTGTCTATTTTGTACCTTTGTAACTCATAAAAAATGAGCATGTATGTTTGAGAATTTACAGGATAAACTAGATAGAGCCTTCAAGGTTCTAAAGGGGCAGGGGAGCATATCAGAGATTAACGTTGCGGAAACCATCAAGGAGATCCGAAAAGCGTTACTCGATGCCGACGTAAATTACAAAACCGCAAAGTCTTTTACAGATGAGGTAAAAGAAAAAGCCTTAGGGCAGAACGTACTGACCAGCGTCTCTCCGGGACAGTTGCTTACCAAGATCATGAACGATGAGCTTGCTGCGCTGATGGGAGGCACGGTGACTGAACTCGAGCTAAAAGGGAATCCAACCGTCATTCTGATTGCCGGACTTAACGGTGCCGGTAAAACCACTTTTTCGGGAAAGCTAGCCAAATATTTAAAAGATAAGAAAAATAAAAAGCCGCTTTTGGTTGCAGGCGACGTATATCGTCCGGCCGCCATCAACCAGCTTCAGATACTCGGCGAGCAGGTAGGGGTGCCGGTATATGCCAACCTGGAGTCCAAAGATCCCGTCGCCATTGCGCTAGAGGGAATTGCCGAAGCTAAACGCAATGGTAACAGCATCGTCATTGTCGATACGGCAGGTCGTTTGGCAATCGATGAAGCTCTCATGACCGAAATTCACGCAGTGAAGGAGGCAACCCAGCCACATGAGATCCTTTTCGTGGTCGATTCGATGACCGGGCAGGATGCTGTGAACACTGCCAAAGCCTTTAATGATCGTTTGGACTACACCGGTGTAGTATTAACCAAGCTCGACGGTGATACCCGCGGTGGAGCAGCTCTATCCATTAAGTCAGTCGTCAACAAACCCATTAAGTTTATCGGTACGGGCGAGAAGATGGAAGCGCTTGATGTTTTTCACCCGGATCGTATGGCGTCCCGTATTCTTGGTATGGGTGACGTGATCTCTCTGGTAGAAAGAGCTCAGCAGCAATTTGATGAAAAAGAAGCTGCTGAACTGCAGAAAAAAATCCGCAAAAATAAATTCGACTTCAACGACTTTATCGGCCAGATTCAGCAGATTAAAAAGATGGGGAATATGAAAGACCTGATGGGGATGATTCCCGGGGTCGGGAAGGCCCTTAAAGATGTTGAGATAGAAGACGATGCTTTCAAGCCTATCGAGGCAATTATTCAGTCCATGACTCCCTATGAACGTGAGAATCCGGATATTATCAACCAGGCCCGTCGCGTGCGTATTGCCAAAGGTTCCGGAACCGATCTGCAGGAAGTAAATAAGCTTATGAAGCAGTTCAACGACATGAAGAAGGTAATGAAGCAGTTCTCCAATCCTGCTGCCGCTGCAAAACTTATGAAGAATATGCCCAAAATGCCTTTTGGCAAATAGGGCATATTCTCTATTCCTTCATTATTTACCTGAACTTTCCGAACTATATTTGTGCTGATAACGCTCAAACAACTGTTTGTGCAGGTTGTCAGTATCGATTTCGCGTCCAGATATAAAAGCTTGCTCAACATTGTTTCCTCGCATATCCAAGGCGTCGCCAGTCGAAATAAACAGGTTAGCATCTTTACCAAGCTCCAGGCTTCCTGTCTTTCCATCGATACCCATAATTTTAGCTGCGTTTAAAGTGATGGTACTCAACGCCTGTTCCCTGGAAAGACCGTAGCCCGCGGCCGTTCCGGCCATGAAAGGCAGGTTGCGTTGCTGCCAATAACCGTCAACACTGTAGGCAACCAGAATGCCTGCATCCACCAGCATTTTTGCCTGTTTATACGGAAGATATACATCGTCCCCCTCCTGGGAAGGTAAGCGGTGGCTTTGCTGAATAATCACGGGTACCGCATTATCTTTCAGAAAGTTCATGACCAGGTGCGCCTCTGCGCCACCAACAAGGATTGGAGCTAAGCCCTGTTTCTTCAAGCTGTTAACCCCCGAAACGATTGCTTCCGCCGAATTTGCATGCAGATAGATCTTCGTCGACTGGTTGAATACCCCTTCGAATCCTTTGAAACGTGCATTCATCACCTGATTCTTCTCGTCTCCTGTATAGGCACGTGCCTGCGCAATAAAACTCTCTATGAGTGCAACTTGAGTGGCGACACGTTCCTGTTCGTTTTCGCCATTTCTGACGAAGCGGCTTGACCGGGCCTCAGGCCAGCGGATATGCATACCATCGTCGGCCTGATAGGCCGCGTCCTCCCAGTTCCAGGCGTCCAGCTGAACGACCGACGACTGGCCGGAAATCAATCCGCCCTGGGGCGTCACCTGTGCCAGCAACACACCGTTCGATCTTACGGTATTGATTACTTTCGAATCAGTGTTATACGCTATCAGCGCTCTTACGTGTGCGTTTAAGTCGCCCACCTCAGCATAGTCCAGGGTAGCGCGGACGGCCTCTACTTCTGCCAATCCAAGATTGGTGATGGGCGCAATAAAGCCCGGGTAAACATGTTTGCCTTTGGCGTCAATCACCTTTCCGTTAGATTCCGGAGCTTGCGGGCCCACGTAAGTGATTCGGCCTTTTTCGAAGGAAATACTACCGTTTTCTATAACCGTGCCATTACCAATATGCAGTGTAGCGGCCTGAATTGTAATCGTTCCCTGCTGATCGGGCGCCGGGTAGATCGTAGCTTGCCCGAAGGAAGTTTTCGCGGCACCAATGGCCAGCAACAGAAGAATATATGTTTTAAATTTCTGAGTCATCATTTTCGTTTAATCAAGGATGGTAAAATCTTCCATAGTTTCACAATGGTAAAGCAATGCCGGTTTAGTCTCCGCCCGTTGTGTCGAACTGCCGCTTTTCTTAGAATCCAGCGATTTCTGAATAAGTCGCGCCCGTTCTTGTACAAGCTGTTTCTGTCGTGCCTGATCTTCTTCGAAATCCCAATATTTTACACCGTCGACAAAGGTTTTCTCCGCCCGGGCATATATGGACAGCGGGTTGTCGCTCCATAACACCAAATCCGCGTCTTTGCCTGCTTTAATACTGCCCACCCGATCATCGATATGAAGCATCTTTGCCGGGTTTAAGGTCACCATCTTGAAAGCCTCCTCTTCACTGACGCCGCCGTATTTTACAATTTTTGCGGCTTCCTGATTAAGTCGTCTGGCCATCTCTGCATCGTCTGAGTTTATCCCGGTCAGCACACCCTGACTGTGCATCAGGTAAGCGTTGTACGGTATTGCGTCGGATACCTCCATTTTGTATGCCCACCAGTCAGCAAAGGTGGATCCGGCTATATTTCGTTCACTCATTTTATCGGCTACTTTATAACCCTCAAGAATATGGGTGAAGGTATTGATCTTAAAGCCCATGCGATCAGCGACATCCATAAGCATATTGATCTCCGATTGCACATACGAATGGCACGTAATAAAGCGCTCATCATTCAAGATTTCAACCAGGGCATCTAACTCCAGATCACGTCTAACCAGATTGCCTTTTTCGCCAAGCGCCGCTTGGTATTCTTTGGCGCGGGTGAAAGCGTCTATAAAGACTTGCTCAACACCCATACGCGTTTGAGGGAAACGCACACCCGCTATTCCCCAGTTACTTTGCTTCACGTTCTCGCCCAATGCAAATTTGATAAAGCCATCGCTGCCTTCAAATTTCAGTTCTTCAGGCGAGCGCCCCCAGCGAAGTTTGATTAGCTGTGACTGACCACCAATTGGGTTGGCAGAGCCATGCAGCAAGTGCGACGTAGTTACACCTCCGGCAAGTTGCCGGTAGATATTAATGTCTTCGGAATTGATCACATCGCCGATCCGGACCTCAGAGGTTACCGCCTGCGTACCTTCGTTTACCCCTCTGCTGATGGCAATATGCGAGTGCTCATCGATAATCCCCGGCGTGAGGTGTTTGCCCGTTGCATCGATGACCAGGGCATTGCCTGCAGAAAGGTTCTTCCCGACAGCTTTGATTTTTCCACCTTCGATCAAAACATCAGTGGCTGGCACGATACCCAGTTCTTCGTTCGACCATACCGTCGCATTTTTGAAAAGAACCGTTTGCGCGCGTGGCAGCTCCTCGTTTCCATAAGATAAGAACGGAAATGTCACTTTGCTTTCAACCAACTGAGTCTTTCTCCCATCGGCTTTCTTCCTATCAGATGTCACGTCTTTCGAATAACTTGCCTCCCAGGGACTGATCGTTCCATCGGGCAAGGTCAATTCACCTTTCAAGCGTTTTGGATTGCTTTCGGTGACATAAGCGCTCATTCGCGTCGCCCCGTCCATTTCTTTCAGGTTGAAGCTTAACGTGTACAAAGAGCCGTTCGCACTGATGCGACCTTTGGTTTTGGTAGAATCTCCCGCTTTGGCAATCGATGCTTCCAGCTGTCCGGGCTTTCCTGTTATATTGAGGGTCGCTGCGCCGAAGCCGGGTATGGAGGTTGCATATTCGCCGTGAATGTCGTCAGCAATACTGCTTCGGGCAATAAAGCGTTCGCCCTGCACCCAGGTTTCATAAATAGCGTTCTCCTCTTCGAAAAGATCCCCTGAAGAAACGATGAAATTGGCAAGTTTTCCTTTCTCGATCGTTCCCATCAGGTCGCTCACCTGAAGCAAGGCCGCCGGGATTTCTGTTAACGATTTTAGTGCTTGCTTCTCACTTAGTCCGTGCTCAATGGCTTTACGAAGATTCGGCCAGAAATCACTGGTTTTTTCGAGCCCTTCAAGCGTGAGTGCAAATACAACTCCCGCCTTTTCAAGGGCAGCAGCGTTTGCAGGAGCCAGTTCCCAGTGCTTCAGTTGTGATAACGATACCCTTGCTGCACTAAGAGGATCTTCCACATCATAGGCCTTCGGGTAATTCAGTGGTACAATCAAGGCCGCAGCCGTGGCTTTGATCTCCTCAATCCGCTGATATTCATTTCCGCCGGTTTTCATAATATAGTTTTTTCCAAATTCCCGGGCAATCTGATTTGCGCGCAAAATATCAAGTACGTCGGACGCTTCAAAGATCTGAGGAAGCGCCTGCAGTCTGTTAAACTCTTGTAGGGAAACGTTATACTCACGTTGTTGTCGGCCATACCAATCGGCATCGTAATAGGTTTGCCTAAGCAGTGCAATGCTGCCCATGAGCGAGGACGGATAGTCAGTGCTAGCCGTACCTTTGCTGAATGAATAGTGAGCGGCCACTTCCGGTCGTAATACAACTTCATTCTCACTAAGTGAAGCCAGACTTGTCAACACCGACGACCCTCTGGCAATCCCGTTCCGGTTGACCGACTGAACCACCCCAAAACCTAATTTTTTCAACTCCGCCGCTTTGGAGGTGTTAACAGAGAACAGGTTTACGGCTTTTGTTTCAGGGGCAATGGCTTCATTCCAGCCCGTTGCTCCGGGCTTGCTGCTCTGCATCACCGGAGTCGAGCGTCCGCCACTTCGCTCAAGCGGCTTAATTTCAGGCAATCCATAGGTATTGAAAGCATCGATGAAGGCAGGATAGACATGCTTGCCATTCAGGTCAACTACCGCATAGCCTTTGGGTATCGTCAGATCCTTCCCAACGGCTTCAATAAGCTGACCCTTTACCAGCAGTGTGGCATCCTCAATTCTTTTTTCTGAGTTGATGACAATCGTCGCGTTCGTTAACGCAAATTGCTGCGGACGCTTGTCATGCGAGCCGTTTACTGGGAATGTCTCCTGTGCCGAAACAAGCTGTATAAAACAAAGAAAAAAACAAAATAGTAGGGATTTTCTCATAGAATTAGTTTTTCCTCTAAACTACATATTTTAACCAAATTCTTATTTATCTTGCCATTAAAAACCAATTATGCTTGTCAAAACATATGCGAGTTCAGTATATGGTATTGAGTCAACGATCGTCACTGTAGAAGTCAAAGTCAGCACCGGTACCAAATATTACATTGTTGGTCTGCCCGACAGCGCCATCAAAGAAAGTTTGCAGCGCATCGAAAGCGCCATCCAATCGGCTTCCTGCAAAATGCCGCGTCAAAAAATCGTCGTTAACCTGGCACCCGCCGACATCCGGAAAGAGGGATCATCCTACGATCTGGCCATAGCGATCGCCATCCTGGGCGCTTCCGCTCAGCTGCAAATTGACAAGTTTGCCGACTACCTTATTCTCGGCGAACTTTCGCTCGATGGTGGCGTTCAGGCGATCCGGGGTGCTCTCCCCATCGCCATTCAGGCTAAAAATGAGGGCTATAAAGGAATTATACTACCGAAAGGGAATGCGCGGGAGGCCGCTATCGTCAGCGAACTGGAGGTATATGGGGTCGAAAATCTTTCGGAAGTCATCTCCTTTCTCGATGGGAGGAGTAGGCTCGAGCCTACGTTGGTCGATACCCGTACCGAGTTTCAGAAGAATATTAACAATTACGCAACCGACTTCTCCGATGTCAGCGGACAATCGAATATAAAAAGGGCTCTCGAAATCGCTGCTGCAGGTGGTCATAACGTGATCCTGATTGGTCCGCCGGGCTCCGGCAAAACCATGCTTGCCAAACGATTGCCAACCATACTTCCCGCGCTGAGCATGGGGGAATCGCTCCAGACCACCAAAATTCATTCCGTCGCTGGTCAACTATCAGCAACCGAGTCGCTGATGACTGTCAGGCCCTTTCGCTCACCACACCACACCATCAGCGATGCCGCTATGGTCGGCGGAGGTGCTAACCCGCAGCCTGGCGAGATTTCGCTGGCCCATCACGGTGTACTGTTTCTGGATGAATTACCTGAGTTTAAGCGCTCCGTGCTTGAAGTCATGCGGCAGCCTCTGGAAGAAAGGAAGATCACCATATCGCGGGCTAAACTTACGGTAGATTACCCCGCCAGCTTTATGCTCATCGCTTCTATGAATCCCTGCCCCTGCGGATACTATAATCATCCAGAAAAAGAATGCATCTGCTCGCCTGCAGTGGTGCACAAATATTTAAGCCGCGTATCCGGTCCGCTACTCGACCGGATCGACCTGCACATTGAAGTCACACCGGTTCATTTCAATGAACTCAGTAACCACGTCCGTTCTGAAAGTAGTGAAGAGGTACGTCAGCGTGTGATTCAGGCACGCGACCGGCAATCACGGCGCTTTAGTACGAGCGATGAAGTTCATTGCAATGCCCAGATGGCCGATAAAGCAGTCCGGGAAATTTGTCAGATTTCACCGGCGGGGCAAACCTTGCTTAAAAACGCGATGGACCGCCTTGGTCTATCGGCCCGCGCCTATAATCGTATTCTGAAAGTCGCCAGAACCATCGCCGATCTCGACTTAAGTGATCATATTGAAAACGAGCACCTTGCCGAAGCCATTCAATATCGCTCGCTCGATAGGGAAAATTGGGCTGGATAGCATTTTTTTTGTATTTTCGCCCAGTTATCACATTATTTATTGTAAAGTTTACAAAAAACTTAGAGAAAAATTAAAAATGAAAATTGCAGTAGTTGGTGCCACAGGTCTGGTCGGAACCATGATCTTAAAAGTTCTTGAGGAACGAAATTTCCCCGTTAGCGAATTGATCCCTGTTGCTTCTGAAAAGAGCAAGGGCAAGGAAATCAGTTTTAAGGGGAAGTCATACAAGGTGGTAACTGTCGATGAAGCAATTTCCATGAAGCCTTCCGTCGCCCTTTTTTCAGCCGGAGGCTCCACTTCCACCGAATATGCACCGAAGTTTGCGGAGGCTGGAACTATCGTCGTCGATAATTCATCCGCATGGCGTATGGATCCTTCCAAAAAGCTGGTTGTGCCTGAAGTAAATGCAAACGTTCTCACCGCAGATGATAAGATTATCGCAAACCCGAATTGTTCCACCATACAGATGGTGGTCGTATTGAAGCCCTTGCACGATAAGTATAAAATCAAGCGCGTAGTGGTTTCAACCTATCAATCTGTGACGGGAACGGGGGTGAAGGCCGTAGAGCAGCTTAATAACGAGCGAGCTGGAATTTCGGGTGAGAAAGCCTATCCGTACCCTATCGATCTGAACGTTATCCCGCAAATCGATGTATTTACCGAGAACGGTTATACCAAGGAGGAGATGAAGATGATTCAGGAAACCAATAAAATTATGGGCGACGATCAGATCCGTGTCACTGCGACAACCGTGCGGATACCGGTTATGGGCGGGCATTCCGAGTCTGTCAATATTGAATTCGAAAACGAGTTTGCCTTAACTGAAGTACGCGAAGCACTTGAAGCACAGGAGGGAGTAGTTGTGGTTGACGATCCGGCTAATCTGAAGTATCCGATGCCTCTTAACGCACATAACCGCGATGAAGTCTTCGTTGGTCGTATCCGACGGGATGAAACACAGAGCAATACGCTTAATCTGTGGATTGTAGCTGATAATCTTCGGAAAGGTGCTGCTACCAACGCTGTGCAGATTGCCGAATACCTTGTCAAAGAAGGTATTATCAAAGCCTAGTTAAAAACAATCATAAACAGAAAAAGCGCTGGATCCAGCGCTTTTTCTGTTTATGATTGTTAGTCTTTTTAGCTTTTAGGATTTAAAGCCTGGTCAATCCGCTCGCTTAAATCAAGGAAGTGGGCTCCTGTAATCCCCCGTCCATTTGCCGATGAATTGATTTTACGCTGCAAATCCATCAAATGACCTCTTGCAATACTCGAAATATCGGATTGCGTCGGATCAATATTAGCCTGACCAAAGGCTGATCGCGGATCTTTCGGTGGAGTAAGAAGATCAATCATCCTGGCAACATAGGCCTTTTGCAGATTTCTTTTGTACACATCCGAGTTTCGCAAATCGCTCCATATTTCTTTTTCCAGACCGTTAAAAAGATCGCTTACGGTGAAGGCTTTTTCATCCTGAACTTCCGCTTTAATTAGCTTGTCGAAGGTCCGTGCTGACAATAGCCGGCTCACCGCACGTTCCTGAACCGCACCGATACGCCCGATAGGATCCTGGCCGATCCGGTTATAGATATCATAATCAACCAGCCACATAGGTGTTTTGAAAACCTCCTTGTTCAGGAAGTCGATCGCTGCCTGTTGTTTTTCAGCGGGCACCAGCTCGTACACCGGGCCTGACTGCTCCACGGTTTTAGGTGTTTCGTAGATGCCGGCTACGTTTTTCGCAACATGTCCGGCATAGCGGTTAAACTGCGTCACTACTTCGCCATACAATTCGCCAAGGTTATCATAACCTCTGTTGGGCGTCGCTGTCCAGGTCACCAGATTCGGAACAATGCGTTTCAGGTTCAGTATGCCGTAGGTGCTTGCCAGCATAGAGTCGTCACCAAGGTCCTCACTCTGCGAACGCGGATCGTCCGGATTAGATTCCGTTCCAAACCAATATTTCGGGTCTCCGGCTTTTGCCATCACCCATTGGTTCAGTGTTGCGGTTTCTTCATCGGCCGACTTCGCATTCGGTATTCCTTTGTAACCCCACTCGATCGCCCATTTGTCGTAATAATTAATTCTGGGGTATAAATCTTTTCCGGTAATGCCGTCACCCGGCTGAGCAATGTAATTGAAGCGGGCGTAGTCCATTATCGAGGACGCTACTCCGTGCTCCTTCACCCAGGCAGCATTTCTAAGGCTGTCAACCGGATAAGCAGCACTCGATCCAAAATTATGACGCAAACCGAGTGTATGTCCAACCTCGTGGGAAGACACAAAACGTACCAGGTCGCCCATCAGATCTTCATCAAACTCCATCTTCTGTGCTCTTGGATCATTTGGCGATGCCTGAATGAAATACCAGTTTCTGAGAAGCGTCATGACGCTATGGTACCAGTTAATATGGCTCTCTAAAATTTCACCGGAACGCGGATCGTTCACATGCGGACCGCTTGCATTCGGGATATCGGAAGGCTTATAAACAATCGCTGAGTAGCGTGCATCTTCCAAAGACCATTCCGGATCCTCCTCTTTCGTCGGAGCCCGTTTGGCGAAAATTGCATTCTTAAAGCCAGCCGCTTCGAAAGCAGCCTGCCAGTCGTCCACTCCCGCTATCAAATGTTTAACCCACTTCTCAGGGGTCGCCGGGTCAATATAAAAAATAATCGGCTTCTTAGGCTCCACAAGCTCGCCGCGATTGTATTTTGCAATATCTTCGTCCTTTGGTTCAAGTCTCCAGCGGGTAATCAACGCCTTACGCTCAACGCCCTGCGGGTTCAGGTCAAAGTCGGTATACCGAACAGTAAAGTAGCCTACTCTCGGGTCATAATACCGACCCTGCATAGGGGTTTTAGGTAATAACACCATGGAGGTATTCAACTCTAGGGTAGCCGTTCCGCTGGCCATCGCCGCTGCAGCCGGTCCGGAAACACCCGGAGGCGCTGTACGCCCGTAGGTTTTTACTGTCTTTATCTCTGTGTTTGTTGGAAACGACTTTACCGTGTCAATGTACGACATGTCCTTTTTAAGTCCACCCAAGCGAAGTGTCTGTTTGTAGTAAGGACTGAAAAAGAAAACATCGTTGTCGTCGTTAATAAAAGAGGTCATATCAATGATCACGCTTCCATTATTTTCTCCCGTCGCAACCACATCAAACGAAGCCGTGATAGGCTGGATGTTTGATTTCATGACCGTACTATACATTTCCTGCGTGCTATCTCTCGAACGCTCAGAAAAGGAAATCGTCTTCATAAATACCTTATTGTTCGGACCTTTTTCGTAGCGGATCACGTTCTCGTTGATCTGGTCGCCAGCATAACCGGAAAAGCCAGATCTTAAGTCGGCACCACTTCGTGAAATACGGTTCACCACAACAATGTCCCGGCCCATAATGGTATCCGGAATTTCAAAGAAATACTTTTCATCCTGGAAGTAAACTGTGAACAGACCCTGGTCGGCCGGAGTATCACCTTTAATAAAACTTTTAAAGCTTTTGGGCCCCTTTTTGTCGGCTTCCTTGGTCTTGCTGGAATCCTGTGAGGCAGCGGTTTTTGCAGCAGGAGCCGGCTTTTTTTGTCCTTGACTGGTCAGCGGCGATAAGCCAAGCAAACCGACTCCAAAGATCAAATAAAGTAATGGTTTTTTCATTTGTATAATTCGTTTTATTTTTCCGCATATTAAGCATAAATTCAAAATTATCCCAAAAAATAAGTGCTATTTATAAAGTAAGATGGGGTATTTAAAAAAATGACTTACCTTTGGTGCCTGAATAGTAACTTTTCTTCACATTCAGATACCCTACCAATGAAATACAAGCGCATTCTATTAAAACTCAGCGGCGAAGCCCTTATGGGTGAAAAGAATTATGGAATCGATATCAATCGCGTAGCCCAATACGCTCAAGACATCAAAAACGTTCACGACGAAGGAGTTGAGATCGCAATCGTTATTGGTGGAGGTAATATCTACCGCGGTTTGAGCGCTGAAAAATCCGGAATGGACCGCGTGCAGGCCGATTATATGGGAATGCTTGCAACGGTTATTAATTCAATGGCATTACAAGATGCGCTTGAAAAGGTAAACCTGAAAACCCGTCTCTTAACAGCCATTAAGATGGAACAAATCTGCGAGCCTTTTATTCGCAGAAGAGCTGTCCGCCATCTGGAAAAAGGCCGGGTAGTCATCTTTGGTGCAGGAACCGGGAACCCCTATTTCACAACCGATACGGCAGCTTCTCTGCGTGCCATTGAAATCAATGCCGATGTGGTATTGAAGGGAACGCGCGTAGACGGTATTTATACCGCCGACCCGTTGAAAGATTCAACAGCGACACGTTTCGAAGAACTGTCCTTTCAGGAGATTTTTGACAAAGGACTCAGTGTGATGGATATGACCGCTTTTACACTTTGCCAGGAAAACAATCTGCCCATTATTGTCTTTGATATGAACAAGGCAGGTAACTTCCTCAAATTGGCAAAGGGAGAGAGTATAGGAACTCTTGTCCGCTAACCGTTTCAAAAAAAATAGTATTTTTGATTGTAAATAGATACCTATGAACGACCTTATAAAATTAATACTTGACGATACAGCAGAAAGTATGGATAAAGCGATTGCATTCGCAGACAATGAATTGACGAAGATTCGTGCCGGAAAGGCCATGCCCTCTATGCTCGACGGCATCTTTGTGGATTATTACGGTTCTGCAACAGCTCTTTCGCAGGTTTCCACCATTTCTACACCCGATGCACGGACTCTTGTCATTCAACCCTGGGAAAAGAATCTCCTTAAAAGCATTGAAAAAGCGATTATCGATTCCAACATCGGGCTCAACCCGCAAAATGATGGAAACGTTATCCGGTTACTGATTCCACCGCTGACAGAAGAGCGTCGTCGCGACCTGGCGAAAAAAGTAAAAGATGAGGCAGAGCGTGGCCGTATCGCGATCAGAAATCTCAGAAAAGACGCGAACGAACAAATTCGCAAACTTAAGAACGATGGCGTTTCCGAAGATGAGATGAAAGACGGAGAGGGCGAAGTTCAAAAATTAACCGACCGATATATTGTTAAAGTAGATAAACTTGCCGAATTGAAGGAACAAGACATCATGACCGTCTAAAAAAAGATGTTTCACTTGTGAATGTAGATAAAAACCTGTTTCCCTGAGAAGCAGGTTTTTTTATGCAAAAAAATACTTGTCAACTTTTCGGTTGTCCGACCCTCTGCAAATCAGTTCCTTTGCTTTATAAATATTCAACGATAACAGCTTATTAAAAGTTAAACGTATCAGACGACTCATTCAAACAATTTATTAAGATGACAACGACAGCAAATCTGGATGATATTTATTATCAGGCACTTCTTGAAAAAGATAGCTCCTACGAGGGAACTTTTATCGTGGGGGTTAAGACGACTGGGATCTTTTGCCGACCAACCTGCCGGGCCCGTAAACCTAAACGGGATAATGTTGAATTCTTCAACAACGCGAAAGAGGCACTTCAAAAAGGTTACCGCTCATGCAAAGTGTGTAAACCAATGGAACAATACGGAACAACTCCAGCAAATATCAAGACTATCCTTGATGAACTTTCGGCAGATCCTTCGTTGAAGTTGCGTGACTATGATTTGGTGAAGCGCGGTATAGACCCTGCGTGGCTGCGCCGGTGGTTCATACGAAATCACGGTATGACGTTCCATGCCTACCAGCGTATGTATCGCATTAACACGGCCTTTAAAAAAATTAAAGGAGGAGACAAAATTACGGACGCTGCGTTCAGCTCAGGATTCGAGTCCCTAAGTGGCTTTACCGATTCGTTCAAGTCGGTTTTTGGAATCTCCCCCAGGAATAGTAAAGAAAACAAGGTCATTGATCTATGCCGAATCGAAAGCCCTCTGGGCACAATGTTCGCCTGCGCCACTGAGGAAGGCCTGTGCCTGCTCGAATTTTCCGACCGCAAGATGTTGGAAACTTCATTCAAATCACTTGCCCGACAGTTAAACGCCACCATTCTTCAGGGTGATAACCCGCATTTCGACTTGCTTCGGCAACAGCTGGAAGAATATTTCAGTGGTCGGCGCAATGAATTTTCCGTTCCCCTTCATATGCCCGGTTCTGCTTTCCAGCAGCAGGTTTGGAAAAGCCTTCAGCAGATACCTTTCGGTCAGACCCGAAGTTATTCGCAACAGGCACAGCAACTCCAAAAGCCAGGCGCGGTTAGAGCCGTTGCGAACGCAAATGGAATGAACCGGATTTCGATTTTGGTCCCTTGCCACCGTATTATCGGTTCTGATGGAAGCCTAACCGGGTACGGCGGAGGTGTATGGCGAAAAAAGTGGCTTCTTGATCTTGAAAAAAGAATCGCTACTGCCGGATCAGAATCAATCTCAATATTTTAATACGGTGCCGGTTTTCTTCTCTTTTATAACGGAACGTCACATTGTCGATAAAATCATCAATGATGATGTCGCTCAAAAAAACATTCGATTTTCGGGTATCTTTCTCCGCGTAGAACGAATAAGATTGTCCGGTTTGTGTCTGCCTCTGCCAAACCGTGATTTCTGCACCCACCGGCGAGTGTTCCACATCGGCGTACATTTTATATGTTCCTTTCGGAATATCGTCCAGTGCGATTCGTAAGTGTGCCCCGTTATAAGAAGTGAACGTTTCGCCATCGATTTCAACCGACCCTTCTCCCATACTGAACCGCATCAATTGCGGATAAACCATCAGGGTATCGGGCATATATACCTGCGTAAGTGAGTTTTCAGGATTGTAGGCCTGCACGGTCACCGGTCTCTCGGCATAGTACATGGCCACCGACGTATAATCTACGCGCTTATTGTTATTTTCCGGACCATGTTCCATCGTATGCTCAATTTCTTTCTCGAAGGGCATCTTATCGGAAAGAAAAAGTCGGTAACCTCCGGTTCGGGCAAAAGGTAACGAATAATCCAGCGAGCCATGAAGCGGCAAACTAATTCCCCGGTCCCAGCGGTTTAACAGGGCGTACCAGCCACCGTTGAAATAGTCCTCCGAGCCGGTTCCATGAATCCGCATCTCCCCGTCGATCACCGTAACATCGTCTCCTTCGAAAAAAAGCGTCATTCCAGGCTCCAGGCCCTGGCTCTGTAAAATGGTGCCGACGTAATGTCCGCGACCTTTGCCTTTTAGGAAGGTATGCGGAGTGCCAAGCGGCGGGTCGATATTTTTATTCCAGTTTACATAAAATTTTCCTTCCGTTTTCGGGTCCCGTTTCCGATCGCCTGCGAGCACCTCAGCCTGAATGCGAATCGGTCCGGCTTGCTCTCCTGCCACAGGGTTTCTGTAAATAATCTCCACTTTCGCCTCCTTATCAAAAGGCATTGGAAGGTAAGAATAGTTCGTATCGTTGACCGTGCCATGTAATAAGCTTTGCATCGAAACATTTCCGAAGGCATAGCCAAAATAATCAGCCACAGGCAGATAGACCGCGGGAACTGGATCTCCATCGTAGCTAATGCGAATATCCACTTGTTTCCTAAGGCCGGTAAAACTTTTAGCTGAGTGGATACGGATCCCGTTAATACGACCGCCGGTACGGAGATCAGCCAGAATAATACTTTCTCCAGGTTTCAACAGGGTATCGGTACGAAGTGTTTCCGAGTCGGCCGGCTGGATATGCGCCCACCTTTCAGCAAGTGTCTCAAGCGCCTGCCGCGCCTCGCTGTCCAGGTCGGGTGAGAAATTTTCAACCTTGCTCCCTTTTGTATAACTGCGGTATTGCACCTGGTAGAATTGCATTTCCTTGCCACGCGACACAATTTTGCAGCCGTCATGGAAAGGGATCGGGAAGTAGCTGAAAAAGCCTCCTATTTCATTTCCCGTCAGTGGAGCTACAAAAGGGAAGACCTTGCCAGAAAACAGATCGGAGAACGCGATGGAGTAGGAGGGTGTGGAAGAACCACTGAAATAGAAATCGAGCGTATCACTATTTGGCGTAGGGGTCCAAATCCGGTTGATGGTTCCATTGCCTTTGGCCTCAAAAATCACCAGTGAACTGTCTGCGTTTCGGCGGACAAAGGAATATTTGCCACTGAAACCGTCGTCATTCCCGCCCGTTGTGTCGTACGAGGAAGTCTGCTTGATCGATGTTTCAGGCACATAGCGGGGAAGCGATTCAAAATCCGTCAGGCTTTTTAATTCGCTCGCTACCGTGATCGTTTGCTTTTGAGCTTCAGCCATATGCACAAAGAGGCCGGAGAGAAAGAGCAGGAATATCTTTTTCATTTTCTATTGTCAGGTTTATATGCCTAAAATAGAAAATATATCTTGTTTAGAAAATCTGTTTACCTTACGGTGCTTCCTGGCTCTACGTCATGGGCCGGACTTACGAAACCGAGATTCCCATGACTGTCTTCCGCCATCAGAATCATTCCCTGTGATTGGATACCTTTGATCTCGCGAGGCTCCAGGTTGATCAGAATGGAAACCTGCTTTCCGATGATTTCCTCAGGCTTGAAAAATTCGGCAATTCCCGAAACAACCACCCGTTGGTCGAGGCCGGTGTCTACCTTAAGCTTTAACAGTTTTTTCGTCTTGGCAACCTTTTCAGCTTCTAAAATGACGCCCGTCCGGATGTCCATGGCGGAAAAATCATTGAAGCTGATATTCGCTTTGGCAGGACTGGCTTTGCGGGCTGCCAGTTGGTTGTTTAGCTTCGCCCGGGCCAGCTTGTCCAGTTGCAGCTGCACCTGTTCATCGCTTATCTTTTCAAAAAGTAATTGTACCGGACCCAACTGATGGCCGGCTTCGAGCAAGCTCAGCTGGGTGCTGTCCTGCCAGTCGCTTTTGGGAAGATTGAGCATGGAGGCAAGTTTTTTTGCTGTGAAAGGCAGAAAAGGCTGCGCCAGAAGCGCAAGCTTGGCAGCCAGCTGAAGACTCACTTGCAGCACGGTCTTTACTCTTTCTTCGTCATTTTTAATCACTTTCCAGGGCTCTTCGTCGGCCAGGTATTTGTTCCCAATCCGGGCTACCTGAATTAGATGACTCAGCGCTTCCCGGAATCGGTAGGCATTGATTGATTTTTCTATTTTTTCCGGGTACTCCAGCAGTTCCTGCAACAATTTTTCGTCGCCGGGGTTCAATGGAGAGCCGTCCAGTACCTTTCCTTCAAAATACTTATGAGAAAGCACCATTACCCGGTTAATGAAGTTACCAAAGATGGCTACGAGTTCATTGTTGATGCGCGACTGAAAGTCTTTCCAGGTAAACTCACTGTCGGAAGTTTCCGGTAGTATGGAGGTCAGTACATAGCGAAGTTCGTCTTCTTTGCCTGGGAACTCGTTCAAATATTCATGAAGCCAAACCGCGTGGTTTCTTGAAGTCGACAACTTATCGCCCTCCAGGTTAAGGAATTCATTAGCCGGTACGTTATCCGGCAAGATATAATCTCCATGGGCTTTCAGAATCGCCGGGAAAATAATGCAATGGAACACAATGTTGTCCTTGCCGATAAAGTGGATCAGGTGGGCGTCTTCCTCCGGGTTTTCCTGCACTTTCCAGTATTTTTCCCAATCCTGTCCCTGGTCAATCGCCCACTGCTTGCTGGCAGAAATATAACCGATGGGGGCGTCCAGCCATACATACAGCTTTTTACCTTCGGCTTCCTTCAAAGGCACATCCACTCCCCAGTCCAGGTCCCGCGTCATTGATCGGGCCTGCAAACCCGATTTCAGCCAGGAACTGCATTGTCCGTATACATTCGACTTCAGGATATCTTTTTTCCCTTCCAGTAACCATTTTTCCAGAAAGTCCTGATACTGATCCAGCGGTAAATACCAGTGCTTGGTTTCCTTAAGTTCCGGTTTCTTTCCGCTGAGCGTCGAGATCGGGTTGATCAGGTCGGTCGGGTTCAGCGAAGTCCCACACTTCTCACACTGATCGCCGTACGCACCCTCGTTATGACAATTAGGGCATGTACCGGTGATATAGCGGTCGGCAAGAAACTGGTTAAATTCGCGGTCGTAATATTGCTCGGAAGTCCGCTCAATAAATTCTCCTTTTTCATAGAGGTTCAGAAAAAATTCCTGCGATAGTTCATGATGGATTTTCGCCGACGTGCGGTGATAGATGTCGAAGGCAATCCCAAAGCGGTTAAAACTCTCCGAAATTTGCGCATGGTATTTGTCTACAATCTCTTGCGGACCAACACCTTCTTTCTTAGCTTTTATCGTGATGGCTGCGCCATGCTCATCCGAGCCGCAAACATGCAGCACATCGTGACCGTTGAGGCGTTGAAAACGAGCAAAGATATCCGCAGGAATATAGGCTCCTGCCAGATGTCCGATATGTAAGGGTCCGTTTGCATAAGGCAAAGCGGAAGTTATAGTAAATCGTTTGGTTGCTTGCGTTTTCAATGGTTCATTATTAAAGGTGGAAAAAAGGCATACGGAAAATTATTGCAATCTTTGTACGACCGAATGCAAAGATAAGTCAATTTGCGGTTTCTTAAACTTATATCGAATGAAAGTACCCCCGTTTTTAAAAAAAAGAGATAAGGTTGCCATTGTAGCCCCGGCCGGAAATATCCCCGGGGGAGTCTTGGATGCAGTCGACTTGCTACAGTCCTGGGGTCTCGAGGTGGTCGTGGGAGAAAGCGTCCATTCCTTCCACCACCAGTTTGCAGGTGACGATGAGCTGCGCGCCTCCGACTTTCAGCGAATGGTCGATGACCCCGATGTCAAAGCCATCATCGCTGCCCGCGGGGGCTACGGTACGGTCCGAATCATCGATCAGATTGATTTTTCATACTTTGCCGAAAACCCTAAGTGGGTCATCGGCTTCAGCGACATCACGGTGCTCCACAGTCATATACAGGCACTTTTTGCCGTCCCCACGCTGCACGCCCAGATGCCGCTGAATATTCCGGATGCAACCAAACCATCGCTCGAAAGCCTTCGAAAAGTCCTCTTTGGCGAAACGCTCGCCTATCAGTATCATAGTCAGCCACATAAGCGGAACGGAGTAGGGGAGGGCGTTCTCACCGGAGGCAATCTGGCCATCCTTGTCAGCATTGCCGGGTCCGTGTCGGAACCCGACTATGCCGGCAAAATTCTGTTTATTGAAGATGTCGGGGAGTATTATTATTCGATCGACCGCATGATGCGAATGCTTAAGCGGGCGGGGCGACTTAAAGATCTGGCAGGACTGATCGTCGGGGGTTTCACCGCTATGAAAGACAATCAAGTCAGCTTCGGGCAAACGGCAGAGGAAATCATCCTTGAAATAGTCAAGGAATATACCTACCCCGTCGCCACCGGATTCCCGGCAGGGCATATCGAGAATAATCACGCACTGATTTTTGGGAAAAAAGTAACCTTGGAAGTAAGCGACCAGAAGGTCGACCTATCCTATCAGCCGTTCTCCTAGATTATTGCATGTCGAAAAGGTGTTTTTCCGCATGATATGAGGAACGCACCAAAGGACCGCTTTCCACATAGCGGAACCCGATTTTCAAACCGATTTCCTGGTAATACTTGAATTGTTCCGGAGTGATCCACTCCACTACCGGATGATGGTTTTTGGTTGGCTGAAGGTACTGGCCTAGCGTAAGCACGTGAACGCCCACATTGTAAAGGTCGGTCATTGCTTCAACCACATCTTCTTCGGTCTCGCCAAAGCCCAGCATGATGCCCGACTTGGTCCGAAGTCCTGCTTCCGATATGCGGCGCAGGCATTCCAGGCTGCGATCGTATTTTGCCTGTATCCGAACTTCGCGGGTCAAACGGCGAACCGTTTCCAGATTATGAGAAACCACCTCCGGACGTACGGCAAGCACACGGTCCAAATTTTCCCAAATGCCGCGAAAATCCGGAATGAGCGTTTCAAGGGTGGTTTGCGGGCTCTCCCGGCGAATGGCATTGACGGTTTCCGCCCAAATCGTCGATCCTCCGTCCTTCAGGTCGTCGCGGTCAACCGAGGTAATCACGCAATGCTTCACTTCCATCAGCTTCACCGACTCTGCTACCCGGTTAGGCTCGTCGAGGTCGACTGCCAGAGGCCGTCCTGTTGCCACCGCACAAAAAGAACAGGAGCGCGTGCAGATATTTCCCAGAATCATAAAGGTGGCTGTTCCGGCACCCCAGCACTCACCCATATTCGGGCAGTTTCCGCTCTCGCAGATGGTGTGCAGCTTATGCGTGTCAACAAGACTGCGCACATGACGGTATTCTTTCCCTACAGGCAATTTAACACGTAGCCAGTCGGGCTTGCGCTGCAACTGGTTTGCTGAAATAACTGGAAGTTCGATCATATCACAAAAGTAAAGATAATATTGTAATTTAGTAGTGAATTCAAACCAAGTAAACACCAGCTTTACATCAAGATTATTTATGGCTACTATCAAAACGGAATACTTAGGAGAATTGCGCACGCGCGCCACACACGTCCAATCATCTAATAGCCTGATTACGGATGCTCCACTCGACAATCAGGGAAGGGGTGAAGCTTTTTCTCCGTCCGACTTGCTCGCGACGGCTCTTTCAAGCTGTATGCTTACCATTATGGGGATCGCAGCGCGGGAGCATTCCATCGATCTGGAAGGAGCGCTTCTGGAAACGACCAAAATAATGGCAGCCGATCCCAGGAGGGTAGGGCGACTGGAGATTGCATTTACCTTCCCGAAAGGTCAGCAATTCAGCGACAAAGAAAAGGTCATTCTGGAAAAGGCTGCCCGTACCTGCCCGGTTTTCTATAGTCTCGATCCGGCCATGGAAAAGGTCCTTACCTTCAACTGGTAGTCTTTTTTACACAGGAAGAATTTTGAAACTGTCGTCCTGACGGCGCACACCGGAGATGGCGTTTGCTTTGGCATGGTAGAAAAGGCATATCCACTGCTCGTCAGCGGCCTTTGAAGCGTACTCTTCGCGAAGCTCCATCGCTTTCTTGCCGTCGAAGTCGTATTTGGCGGCAAAGCGGCGCAACGCTTGCTCCGGTTCAGGCCATTCGTCGCCTCCGAAAAAGATGGTCTTACCCTCATCCTCCAGGTAAAACACCTGGTGGAAGCGGGAGTGGGCACCGCTCATTTCGTAGCGAATATATTCGTTGAGTTTTCCGTTGCCTTCAATAAAGTGAATCTGACCACTTCGCTGCAAGACGTCGAAAATCTCGGTCCGATAGGACGAGGAACTGTTCGTATAGGCCTCTTCCCATTCACTTCGCTGGATCACATATTCTGCATTCGGGAAAGTCAGTTCCCATCTTCCTTCTTTTTGATAGACCATGCCCGAGGCGTGGTCTTGGTGGAGGTGCGACATCAATACCAGATTCACATCGCCCGGTTCATAGCCACGTTCGCGGATATTTTGATGAATCACCAGGCTGCCCCCCTTCTCTTGACCCAAACCCGTGTCAATTACCACCAGATCGTCGCCCCGCTTTACCAAAAATGGTTGAACATGAATGAATAAAGAGCCTTTCCGGTCTTTTTTGTCATCGGTTGCCTCGTCGAAAGGGATGAATTTTTTATCAACACCCACCGAGTATGAACCTTCATGCAATGCGTATGCTTCCATTTTGTCTGTTTAGATTCGTTGATAATACGCCGCGCATGACGTATCTTTACCCAATTGAAGTACAAATATATGCAAAAAAGGTGGGTTGAAACGTTGCAGAAGCATCCGGTAGAGACGGAAGAACTCCGCAGGAGCCTGAATATTACACCCATCCTCGCATCCCTGCTGGTCAAGCGCAATATATTCTCTTTCGAGGATGCCCGCCTGTACTTTCGCCCCGGACTCCAGCACCTGCACGATCCTTTCCTGATGAAAGATATGGACAAGGCTGTTGAGCGGATCGAAGATGCCATTTCCCGCAATCAAAAAATACTGGTGTATGGCGATTACGACGTAGACGGTACGACGGCTATTGCATTGGTTTATAGTTTTTTTCGTGAATTTTACAGCAATATCGACTTCTATGTGCCCGACCGATATGCCGAAGGTTATGGCATCTCGACGCAGGGGATCGACTACGCGGCTGAGCAGGGCTTTTCACTAATTATAGCGCTTGATTGCGGTATCAAGTCGGTCGATAAAATCGCCTACAGCAATTCCAAAGGCATTGATTTTATCATTGCCGATCACCACCAGCCGGGAGCGGAACTCCCGGACGCATGCGCTGTCCTCGACCCGAAGCGTGCCGACTGCCACTATCCGTTTAAAGAACTGTCAGGCTGTGGAATAGGTTTCAAGCTGATTCAGGCCTATGCACAAAAGCACGGCATCGCTACCGAAAAAGTATTCCGCTTTCTGGATTTGGTGGCTGTCAGCATCGCCTCCGACATTGTCCCCATCGTTGGCGAGAACCGGGTCCTGACACACTTCGGCCTGATTCGATTCAATTCAACTCCCTGTTCGGGCCTGAAGGCCTTAATATCCTTCTGTTCGAATAAAACCAATTTTACGGCAACCGACCTGGTCTTTCAGATCGGCCCCCGCATCAATGCCGCCGGTCGGATCAAGCATGCCCGCGATGCGGTTTTTCTGCTTATTGCCCGGACGGATCACGAAGCTGAACTCTTTATACGCCAGATAGATCTTCAAAACTCGCAGCGAAAAGACTTTGATAATCGGATCACCGAAGAGGCCCTCGCCATGATCGATGATTCGGAAATTCTCCGAGGTAAAAAAACCACCGTTGTCTATCAAAAAGACTGGCATAAGGGCGTGATAGGTATTGTTGCCTCGCGGCTGACCGAAAAATACTACCGCCCCACCATTGTGCTTACGCATTCTAACGGCATGGTCTCCGGTTCAGCCCGTTCTGTTATTGGCTACGATCTTTATGAAGCACTGAATCAGTGCAGCGAATTGTTTGAGCAGTTCGGAGGGCATAAATATGCTGCAGGACTTACCATGCGTGAAGAAAACGTTCCTTTATTACAGAAGCGTTTTGAGGAAGTGGTGTCGGCCAGTATTTCCGCTGACCAGCTATGTCCGGAGATACGGATCGACGAAACGCTCGACCTGAAACAAATCGACCAGAAATTTTATCGGATCCTGAAGCAGTTTGCACCCTTCGGTCCGCAAAACGAAGCCCCGGTTTTCCAAAGCAAGGCCGTCCGGGTGGCGGGGAAGGCCACCGTGGTGGGAAAGAAACATCTTAAGCTTCGGGTAAGTCAGGAAAGTTCTCCGGAATTCGAGTGCATCGGCTTTGGCTTAGCCCACTACGAAGCCCTTGTAAACCAAGGTGCATCTTTTGATATTTGTTACCATATTGAAGAAAATGTGTGGCGCGAGCAACGCACCCTTCAATTGAATATAAAGGGCATCAAAATCAATGAATATTCAATCGATTCGGTAAATTAGCAACGGACATGATTTTAAGAGCAGAGCACTTAGTAAAAAAATACAAACAGCGTAAAGTTGTAAACGATGTATCCTTTCATGTAGAGCAGGGCGAGATTGTCGGCTTGCTCGGACCTAATGGTGCGGGTAAAACCACCTCATTCTACATGATCGTGGGCTTAATCAAGCCTACCGAAGGCAAGGTGTTTCTGGGAGAGGAAGAAATTACCGGTGATGCCATGTACCGCCGTGCCCAAAAAGGAATCGGATACCTCGCTCAGGAGGCCTCGGTTTTCCGGAAGCTCTCCGTAGAAGATAATATCCTGGCCGTTCTCGAGATTCATTATAAGAACAAAGAAGAGCGGATGGCCAAGCTGGAAGAACTGATTGGTGAATTTAGTCTGAACAAGGTCAGAAAGAACCGGGGTGACCTGCTATCAGGGGGTGAGCGACGTCGTACTGAGATTGCCAGAGCACTGGCAGCCAATCCTAATTTTATTTTGCTCGATGAACCCTTTGCCGGTGTCGACCCGATCGCCGTAGAGGAAATCCAGTCGATCGTCTATAAACTGAAGCTACGAAATATCGGCATCCTGATAACCGACCATAACGTGCAGGAGACGCTCTCAATTACCGATCGGGCTTACCTGCTGACGGAAGGGCGGATTATGCTTACCGGAACGCCTCAGGAGATCGCTGTCAATGAAATGGCACGAACGTACTACCTGGGTCAGCACTTCGAACTTAAAATTAAAAAACGATAGTAATTTATGGCCATAGTCAATTCCATCCTGAAGTGGATCATGAAGAAACGGATGCATCAGATTGAGCTGTTTAAGAAATATCCCAATGAGGTACAGGAAGAATGGCTTCACGATCTGATTGCTACCGCCCAAGCCACCGAGTGGGGACGAAAATACGACTATGAGTCGATCTGCTCAACACGCGAATTTAAAGAACGCATTCCTATCCAAAGCTACGATTCGCTCAAGCCCTATATCGAGCGGATGCTAAATGGCGAGCAAAATATTCTATGGCCATCCACCATAAAATGGTTCGCCAAATCGTCCGGTACCACAGCCGATCGTAGTAAGTTCATTCCTGTGAGCGAAGAAGCACTGGAAGAATGCCACTATATGGGTGGGAAAGACCTGATCAGCCTCTATTGCCAGAACCGCCCTGAGAACAATCTATTTGAAGGAAAAGGCCTGGTACTGGGGGGAAGCCATCAAATTAACGATCTGGGCAAGACTTCCTCAGGCGATTTATCGGCTATCATTGTCCAGAACCTTCCCTTTTGGGCAGAGTATCACCGCTTTCCGGATATCGACACCACGCTCAATCCTAACTTTGAAGAGAAAATTGAAAAAATAGCCCAGCTATCGTTGGCCGAAAACATTACCAGCCTCTCGGGTGTGCCCACCTGGAACGTCGTGCTGGCCAAGCGCATCCTGGAGATTTCAGGCAAATCCAATTTGCTGGAAGTATGGCCCAACCTCGAATTCTATTTTCATGGGGGCGTCAGCTTCAAACCTTACCGCGAGCAGTTTAAGGCGCTTATTCCTTCGGAAAGCATGTACTATATGGAAAATTACAATGCTTCAGAAGGATATTTCGCCATTCAGGACCTCCCTGATTCCGACGAAATGCTGCTCATGCTCGACTACGGCATCTATTATGAGTTTCTACCCATGGAGAACCTGCACGATGAGCATCCCCTTACCCTCGACCTGAGTCAGGTTGAGCTTGGGAAAAATTATGCCATCATTATCTCCACCAATGCCGGGCTATGGCGTTATATGATCGGCGATACAGTACGCTTTACATCGCTCGATCCCTTCCGCATTCAGGTAAGTGGACGAACCAAACAATACATCAATACCTTCGGCGAAGAGCTGATTGTGGACAATGCTGAAGACGCGCTGCATTTTGCGTGTAAGGAAACAGGCGCTATTGTAAAAGACTTTACTGCCGGTCCTGTCTATTTCAAGGATAAAGAGGCCGGTGCACATGAATGGATTCTTGAATTTGAAAGGAACCCTTCCGATACCACTGCATTCTTCCGTTTGCTCGATCAGAAGTTACGGGAAATCAATTCCGACTACGATGCCAAGCGTTTCAATAACCTGGCTCTGAAAGAGCCCCGGGTGCATGTGGCTCCTTCCGGTACGTTTTATCAATGGATGAAGGAGCGAGGAAAGTTAGGCGGGCAAAACAAGGTTCCGCGCCTGGCCAACGACCGCACATTTCTCGACGCCCTCCTCAACATCATCGCCGAGCGCTCTTAGCCGCCCGGCGGTTAGATGTTTTCCTTATACATTCTCTTTCTTCGGGAATACCAGCGAAAGAATGACGCTGCCTGCCAGGATTCCCAGAATGATATAGAGCGAATGCGCCGTGGTAAAGCCGATGCTTTCCAGCTGGCCATGAAGCAGCATCTTCGCACCGATAAAAATCAGCAGGAAGGAAAGTCCGGTTTTCAGATAATGAAACTTGTCGATGACGTTTACCAATAGGAAAAACATAGACCGCAGCCCCAGAATCGCGAAGATATTTGAGAAGAATACGATATACGGATCTTGCGTCACGGAGAAGATCGCAGGGATGGAATCCACCGCAAAGATAATGTCGGTCGACTCAATCATGAGCAATACCAAAAAAAGCGGCGTTATAAAGCGTTTCCCGTCGATGTTATGAAAGAACTGGTCGCCCACAAAGTTGGGAGTCACCGAGAAATGCTTCGAGGCAAATTTCACGATGCTGTTCTCCTGCGGATCAAGCGTTTCTTCCTCGTTCCGCTTGATAAACATCATAATACCGGTATAAACCAGGAATACACCAAAGAGATAAAGGATCCAGTCGAAACGGCTGATTAGTGCAGCGCCCAAAAAGATAAAGATAAAACGGAAAAACAAAGCTCCTAAAATACCCCAAACCAATACCCGGTGATAGTGCTTAGGATCTACGCCGAACGAGCTGAAAATCAGTACCATGACAAATATATTATCTACCGATAGGGCGTACTCCACGACATAACCCGTCAGATACTCCAGCGCCAGGTTCTTATTGTAAATTGCCAGACTGGCCTCGAAATTATCAGGGATGAAGCTTATCGAATGCATATGCTTCTCGGTCACCGCTACCAGGGTCTGGAAGTCTTGAATATTATGGAGTTCATGTCCCCAGATTCGTAATATCACATAGAAGATCAGCGCAAAACTGACCCAGATGCTGCTCATAATAGCGGCAGCTTTGAAGCTGATAGCCTCATTTTTTTTAGAGAAGATACCGAGGTCGATCGCCAGCATTAAAGCGATAAAGATCAGAAAGCCCCCGAAGAAGAGCATCTCATGTGTAATAAACGAAGTGTCCATGATTATTTTTTGCGTTCAGTTGTAAATTGTACTAGTTGTTGTAGTCCGGTCCGGTACTCACTTTCAGGGAAGGATTCCAATATCTTAAAGGCCTCGTCCCGATATTCCATCATCTTGGCGGTGGCATATTCCATTCCACCGCTGCGTTTTACAAAGTCGATTAATTCCTGCACTTTCTTCGAATCTTCGCTGTGGTTCTTCACCAGGTTGATAAAGTAACGCTTTTCCTTTTTGTTAGTTTGTTTCAGTGCATAGATCAGCGGCAGGGTAAGCTTCTTTTCTTTAATGTCGTTTCCCAATGGCTTCCCTACATCATCTATTCCAAAATCAAATAAGTCGTCCTTAATCTGAAAGGCGATGCCCACTTTTTCTCCAAAAGCATGCATTTGCTGGACAATGGCCGCATCCGTACTGGCCGAGGCCGCACCACAGGCACAGCATGAGGCAATCAGAGAAGCTGTTTTCTTCCGGATTACCTCAAAGTAAACCGCCTCATCAATATCCAGCCGGCGAGCTTTTTCCATCTGAAGCAGTTCTCCTTCACTCATCTGCTCCATGGCTTCTGAAACAATCTTAAGCAAGGTGAAATCGTTGTTCTTGATCGAAAGCGTCAAACCCTTAGCCAGCAGGAAGTCGCCCACTAACACGGCAACCTTATTCTTCCAAAGCGCATTGACCGAGAAGAAACCCCGCCGTTCGTTCGAGTTGTCGACCACATCGTCGTGAACCAGCGTGGCTGTATGCAGGAGCTCGACAAGGGCAGCCCCCCGGTGTGTAGCATCATTGATCAATCCACAGGTCCCGGCTGCAAAAAAAACGAACATCGGCCGGATCTGCTTTCCCTTGCGTTTTACGATATAATGCGTAATACGATCCAGCAGCGGAACGGAACTTTGCATCGACTGTTTGAATTTACCTTCAAACAAACTGAGTTGTTCTGCAATCGGAATTTTTATCTCATCGAGTTTCAACATGGAATGAGGATGCTTGAAAATTTTCAGCACAAACATAAGAAAATTTTAAGGTAATAACGCTCAGGGGCGTGATGAAGGCCGGCACAGATTTATGATGCCGGCAATCTCGTCCGGAGATGCAATCTGGTCGACTACCTCACGGGCAATGGCCTTGGAGGGCATAAAGGCAACCTGGGCGGTAAGAGGGTCCTGGGCGACGCAAAAGCCGCCCTGGCGCTTGATAATTTCCATTCCACGCATTCCATCAGCATTGGCTCCCGAGAGAATCACAGCCATTAAGCGATCCTTGTAGGCGTCGGCAGCCGTCATAAAGGTAAGGTCGATGCTGGGTCTCGAATAATTTATCTTTTCCGATATATCCAACGAAAGTGATCCGTCCGTTTCTACAAGCAGGTGGTAGTCGGCCGGGGCAATATATACCTGACCACCTTTCAACACTTCCTTGTCTTCGGCTTCCTTAATGGTAAGCGGAGTCCGGGCATCCAGCAGATCAATCAGCATCTCCGGCTGAGGGGTTGCCTTCCGGTGGAACACCACCACTACCGGAACCTGAAGGTCGGCTCGAAGCAGTGGAATTATTTCCATTACCACCTGCAGACTTCCGGCGGAACCACCGATCGTAATTAAATCAATGGTCATGCTTCCTCCAGATTTTCTCGCGAGGATCTACCTGCTTGTATCGGTTTGCAATTTTGGCAAAGCGCATGGTTTCCTTGGTTCCCAAAGCCAGGTATCCCAGCGTCTCAAGGCTCTTATCCATCAGATCGAATACCCGGCCCTGAAGATGTGTATTGAAGTAAATCAGGACATTGCGGCACAGGATCAACTGAAACGAATTGAAAGAAGAGTCAGAGACCAGATTATGCGTTGAAAAAACAATTTTTTTTCGGAGCACTTCGTTGAAAATAGCAACGTCGTATTTTGCTGAATAGTAAGAAGAAAAATCCTCATACCCCCCACTAAGCAAGTAATTTTCGGAATATTGGCGAATCTGCTTCAAAGGGAATATGCCCGATTTCGCTTTCTCCAGCACGCGCGGGTTCAGATCCGTAGCGTAAATCAAACTTTTATGGAGCAGGTTCGCTTCTTTCAATAATATGGCCATGGAATAGGCCTCTTCCCCTGATGCGCAGCCTGCAATCCAGATCCGGATAAGCGGGTACGTCCCCAGAGTAGGGAGGATATGCTGGCGTAGATATTTAAAGAATTCAGGGTCGCGAAACATTTCCGTAACGTTCACCGTAACCTCTTCAATAAAGCGTCGGAGGTACGTCTCATCGTGCATCAGACGGTAACGCATCTCGGCAAAGCTCGGAAACTTATCAAGTGTAATAAGTCGGTTGAGCCGACGCTTCATAGAGGCGCGGCTGTAATCTGAGAAGTCGTAACCGTGTTTCCGATGCAGTTCGTCCAGCAGCAGCTCTATCTCGTCGTCTTTAATGGTTTGTGCTTCCATTGCCCAAAAAGCGATTAATAATGCCGATCAACAGATCAACGTCTACGGGCTTTGAAAGATACTCGGAAGCGCCTGCCGACAGGCATTTTTCGCGATCGCCGCTCATGGCTTGTGCTGTAACCGCAACAATGGGCATCTCCTCCCAGCCTTTCATTGACCTTATCTGTTTAATAGCCTCATAGCCATCCATATCCGGCATCATCATATCCATCAAAACTATGCCAATGTCAGGGTTTCGCTGTAAATGTTCAATCCCTTCGTCGGCCGACAAAGCCGAAATGCAGGTCCATCCGCGCGATTGGAGTACGGCGCAAAGCGCAAAAATATTTTTTGAATCGTCGTCGACAACTAATATTTGTGATTTCATGGACTTAATTATAGAGCCATACTCTGAGTAATGAAATAAGTTGGTCAATATCTACCGGCTTGGAAATATAGTCGGACGCCCCCGCCCGAATACACTTTTCGCGGTCGCCCATCATGGCCTTTGCGGTAACCGCCAGAATGGGGATATTAGACATGTTCGGCATTTTCCGGATTCGGGCGGTCGTTTCATAACCGTCCAGTTCCGGCATCATCATATCCATCAGGATAATATCAATCTCCTCCTGGTGTTCTTTAAGAATATCAAGCGCTTCCTGGCCATCGTTGGCCGAGAGTACTTTCATATTGTGGACTTCAAGCGCTTTGGTCAGCGAAAAGATATTCCGGATATCATCGTCGGCTATCAATACCGTTTTCCCATCCAGAATTTCGTTAAAGCGGCCGGTCTGATGACGCTTGGCCTCCTTTTCTGCATCCGGCTTGTTTTCTTCTACCAAATGCAGGAAGAGACTGACCTCATCCAGAATCCGCTCGTAGGAGTGCGCCGTTTTCACAACAATGGAGTTCGCATATTGGCGAATTTTCTGCTCTTCAATGCGACTCAGGTTTTTGCCCGTAAAAATGATAATCGGAAGATTTTCAAGTCCCGGATTTTCTTTGACCAGTTCGAGTGTTTTATAACCGGTTTCATCCGGAATACCCATGTCAAGGATTACGCAGTCGATTTCCGATTGCTGCAGTGCCAATACCCCTTCTTCGATTTGTCCCTTAATCTCCGCTTTCACATTAAATCCTTCGAGATACTGTGCAAGGGCTTCTGCATGCTTCGAATTCTCTTCAATAATCAACACCTTTTTAGGACCCTTGGTCAGTGCCTTTTCCAGTTTATTGAAGATTTCGTTCATCTGTTCAAAAGCTATGGGCTTGTTGATAAAATCAATAGCTCCCTTGCGTAAACTTTCTTTCTTGATTTCGAAAGAAGACATCATATGGACAGGAATATGACGCGTTTCCGGACTTGCCTTTAGCTCCTGCATGACCTGCCACCCGTCTTTTACCGGAAGCTGCAGATCGAGCAGTATGGCTTGCGGATTATATTGGAAGGCCAGTTCAATTCCATGGTCGCCCCGCACCGCTACCAATCCTTTATACCCCTTTTTCCGGGTAAAAGAAAGCAGCGATTTTGCAAAAGCCGGATCATCTTCAATGATGAGGATGCTTTTATCGCCTGCCTTTACTTCCTCGCGGTCGTCGGGTATATCGGCCGGAATTACCTTAGCGATAAAGCGTTCCGGCTGGTTTTCATCCTCCGTTTGGTTTTCGGGAGCAGCGGTTGTTTTCTTTACGCGGGGAACGCTTGCTTCCTTGCTTTTCGGTCCCTTGGCATTCTCGGTCGCATCGATGGGGATGGTGACCGTGAATTCGCTCCCTGCATTCACCTTACTTTCCAGGGAAAGCTCTCCGCCTAGTAATTTGGCTAGTTCACGACTAATGGCAAGTCCCAATCCGGTACCACCGTATTTCCTGCGGGTCGACCCATCGGCCTGCTGGAATGCACCGAAAATATGCTCCTGCTTGTCTTCAGGAATACCAATTCCACTGTCCTTTACCTTTAAGGCAATAAATCCAGGCTGTTCAGCCGGCTCTACCCGCAACTGAATAAAACCCTTCGAGGTAAATTTCAAGGCATTGGCGATCAGGTTCTTTAAAATTTGTTCCAGGCGAAGTCGGTCCGTAACCACATTCCTGGGCGCGTTTCCGCTAACCGAGAGCTGAAAGTCGAGATGCTTTTCCTTGGCCATCTCGCCAAAGAGCGACCGCATGGCTGATACAATCTCATCTATGTTCTCCGGTTTGAACTCAACGCTCATTTTTCCTGCCTCGATTTTCGAAAGGTCCAGAATCTCATCAATGAGCGATAGCAGGCCCTTGCCCGAGGTTTGAATTACCTGGGCATATTCCACCTGATCTTTCGACAGGTTGTTATTGGTGTTTTCGCTCAGTAAGCGAGATAGCAGCAAGATGGAATTTAAAGGAGTACGAAGCTCGTGCGACATGTTCGCCAGGAATTCCGACTTGTATCGTGTGCTGAGTTCAAGCTCTTCGGCCTTCCGTTGGATATCCAGATTTCTTTCGATAATCACCTGATTCCGATCTTCAAGCAAATTGCTGCGCTCTTCCAGTTCCTGATTGGCTTGTAACAGTTCTTCCTGCTGTACTTTCAGCTCCTCTTCAGAAGCCTGCAGTTTCTGGGTTTGAGCCTCCAGTTCGGTATTCAGGTTCTCGAGCTCGCTATGCTGCGTCTGCAACTCTTCCGTCTGCGTCTGGGTTTCCTCCAGCAATTCCTGAAGGCGAACGCGCGATTTCATGCTCTGGAAGCTGCTCGCGATGTTCGACGACACCAGCTTTACAAATTCCAGCGCTGCCGGATTAAAGGATTCGAAGGAAGCAACCTCCATAATTCCTTCTACTTGTCCGTTTTGCACCAGCGGAATCATCAGCAGATGCTTTGCTTTGGCTTTCCCCAGGCTGCTGCCGATATAAAGATACTCATCCGGGATACTTTCAATCACCACAGGCTCCATATGAAGGGCGGCTAGTCCTAACCGGTTTTCGCCCAGTCTCACCATTTTCGGGATTGCAGATTCGTCTAAGGCGGCATGACTGCATTCCAGTTCCAATATTTCGCTGTAATTCAACAGGTACAGCGTACCCACTTCTGCATTGAGGTAATTCACCATCGAGGCGAGTACTGCCTTTCCGGTCTCGTTAACGTCTTTCTTGCCAATCAACACACTGTTGATGGTCGATAATCCTGTCTGAATCCAGATCTCTTTCTCGTTGGCCACTGAAAAGTCCTTCAGCGATTTACGCATTTTCAAAATAGCCTGCCCAAGCTCATCTTTCTGCCCTCTCACGCGGAAAGGAGTATCAAATTTATTCTGCCCGATCTCCGACGCCGCAAGGGCTATTTTTTTATTGTTGCGGTCGATTTGAATGAAGGATTTCGCCAGATTACCCAGTGCATCATTAGGGTACTGGGGCAACTCAATGCCGGTTTCCCCGCGGGCCATTTCTTCAGCAGCCTCTTTCAATTCATCAATCTGCCAGGTAGTCGACTGCACTGCGTAATAAACGATTACGAAAATAACCACCATCAAAGCAATCAGGAAAATAAAGAGATTCCGTTGATTGGCGACATCCTCCTCGAAAGTGTTTCGTGCGTAAAGTTGTGTCTCGCTCATTTTGTCGGACGACATGGCGCGAAGGCTATCCATGCCCATAGCCGACACCGTCCACCACGATTCCGGGTCGTAAGTGTCAAGCACCCGACCGCTGTCGGCCACTTGCGCCAGGTATTCCAGCGTTGGAACCAAACCCGAATTTTTTATCAACTGTTCGTATTGCTTTCTGACAGCTTCGCTCTGGTTTACCCGAAGTTCGTGGTCGTACGACTGAAATAAGCGGTAATTTTTGTTGAACTCATCCAGCGATCCGGAAATCGACGTATCGCCCACCAGCGTCAGGTATACCTCCAGGCGCATCATGGCAATCAGATTGGTCATCCGGGCGGTGATGGAACCGGCCGTAAGTTGGTTGCCGGCACGTTCAATGATTTCCGGATTATCCGTGCGGATGGTGGAATTGGCCTGCACGCGTTCGATAAGTAACTGGTAATTCAGTAGTACCTCCGAGGCCGGAATATTTTGGCTGTCGACTGCCGACCTCCAGATCTCCAGATCATCGAGGTAGGTATACTTTCTGAAATCTTCTGTGAAGCCTCCCTTCACCAGCTTTTCGTATTCATTGAATGCCCGATCGGTTTCCTTTCTGGCGGTGATTAAGCTGGCATTATTTTCACGCCCAAGCAGATAGCTAAGGCTGTGGCGACGTTCCTGCTGAATCCGGTCAACCAGATTGCCGCTGACCACCGTAAGGTCTAGTCGCCCGATAAAATTTTCGGTCGTCTCGATCCGAACCGACCGTTCCTGCTGGATGACGGAGAAATAATAAATCAGTGCCAGCAGCGGAACTATGGCACTTAAAATTAATTTTACATTCAGCGGAATTCGGTTGAATAGTCTTTTCATTCAATGTAATGGCTAATGTTATCGTTTACGAAGCGGAGTGAGGTAGCGGTAATTTGAAATAGAAGGTCGATCCTTGACCCGGTTCGCTTTCAACACCGCATTGGCCGCCGTGACGCTGGATAATTTCCTGACAAATAAACAGACCAATACCCAGTCCCTGAAAGCGGTTGGAGCTTTCTTCTACCCGGAAAAACTTTTCAAATAATTGCTCCTGTAATTCTTTGGAAACCCCTATTCCATGGTCCCTTACCCGAACTTCGAGTTCATGATCAATGATTCGGGTCTCTACTTCTATCTCTTTCTCATCTGGCGAGTACTTAATGGCATTTGTGAGGTAATTGACTACTACCTGCTCCAGTCGCATTTCGTCGCCCGGATAAATGAAGTTTGCTGAGCCGATGCGGGTAATGTTGTGTTCAGGGTAAATCTGCTGAATATTGTCGATGGCGTTGTTCAGCATGTCTTCGAAAGAGAAGGGGCGGATATTGAACTTCATCTTTCCGCTTTCCATATTCGATATATCGAGCAGATCGGATACCAGATCACCCAACTTATTAATCTGGTTGCTTACCTTCGAGATGTAGCTGTTCAAGGCATCATTATTCTCCTTCTGAATCATGCGCTCCAGCAGTTGTACGTAGCCACGTATACTTGTCAACGGAGTTTTGAGCTCGTGACTGGCGATGCTGATAAATTCGTCTTTTTTCTTCTCAAGTTCCTTTCGGTGTAATATCTCCTTTTTGAGCGCTTTTTGAATCTTCTTCAATTCATTGGTTTGCTCAAACAGCCGGTGAAAAGTTTTCACCTTCAATAAAAGAATGTCTGGATCGAAGGGTTTGGTGATATAATCAACGGCCCCCGACAAGTAGCCGCGGGTGATAAATTCCTTGTCAATATTGACAGCCGACAGGAAGAGAATAGGGGTGTCTTTCGCCTTGCTGTATCCCAAGATGGTTTCGGCCACCTCAAAGCCGTCCATTCCAGGCATTTGCACATCGAGGATAATCAAAGAGTAAACCGTTTTCAAAACCTTCCTTAGTGCTTCCTCTCCGGAAGAGGCCTCTTCGACCTCTAAATGGTTATGTTCAAGAAAGCGTCTCAGCGAGACCAGATTTTCAGGTTTGTCGTCTACAATCAGTATCATGCCTTTTGCTTGTTGATTTTTGCCGGTGCCCCATAGTGGTTTACCTTCCGGCAAAACTGAACAATTTTACAAAAAAGGCGCGACAATAACGACATTTTAGCGGAAAACTAATAAAAAACAAAGGCTGACCCACAAATGTGAATCAGCCTTTGTTTGAAGTTGATGATTACTATAGTATTAAAATCAACAGTAAAATGATAATGATGATGGCTCCAACGGAAAGGTATACTCCACCCTGGCCAAGGGCCTTCGCTTCTTTATTCATCTCTCTCAATTCCTTCTTAAGCGCTTTCCTTTCGGTACGACTTAAGTCGGATTTATCCATTTCCTTGATTTCGTTAACCCGCTGGCGCATTTCATTCATACGCATCGCTATCTCCTCTTCCGTGAAAGTAGTAAGAGGTTTGTCGTCTACTGGAGCAGCCGAAACCGGTGCACTAAATGTAAAGGCAAGCAGTAGTACAGTCAATAGAGAATAGATTTTTGCTTTCATGGTAATTTATTTAAGTGAGAAAAATTATAAATGTACCATATAAAGCAAAATAGATGCACTTTGTTTGGGTTTCGGGTAAATTTTATTCGCCTGCGAATCAGATGTTTTTCATAATGGTATGACCCATCTTGTCGCGTTTTGTCCGCAAATACAGCTCGTTGTGAATATTTGACTCAATTTCAATGGGTACATTTTCCACCACTTCCAGTCCGTAGCCAACCATTCCGGCTCTCTTCTTGGGGTTGTTGGTCATCAAACGCATTTTGCTTACACCCAGGTTTCGCAGTATCTGCGCCCCGATGCCGTAGTCACGCTGGTCGTCTTTGAAGCCCAGCTGAATATTGGCATCGACCGTGTCCAGTCCGTTTTCCTGCAGGTTGTAGGCGTGCAGCTTATTGATCAGGCCGATTCCTCTTCCTTCCTGATTCATGTATACAATCACGCCCTTTCCTTCCTTCTCAATCATCTGCATCGAGGCATGCAATTGAGAACCGCAGTCGCAGCGGCAAGATCCAAAAATATCGCCGGTCACGCAGGAGCTATGCACCCGCACCAAAATGGGCTCGTTCGGTTCCCACGATCCTTTAATCAGGGCGACATGCTGCTCGCCGGTATTCTTTTGGGTATAGGCCGACATTTCAAAATCCCCCCACTCGGTTGGCAGCTTTACAGATACCTCCTTGGTAATCAGGGAATCTTTGTTTAGTCGGTATTCTATCAGGTCTTCAATCGAAATAATTTTCAAGCCGAATTTCTCGGCAATAGGAAACAGGTCAGGTAAGCGCGCCATCTCGCCGTCTTCTTTCAAGATCTCAACCAACACACCTGCCGGCTCGAAACCCGCCAGTCGTGCTAAATCTACTGCCGCTTCCGTATGTCCGGTACGACGCAATACGCCTCCGTCTTTGGCCCGTAAGGGGAAAATATGGCCCGGACGCCCAAGCTCTTCAGGTTTAGTGTCTGGATTAATCAGCGACAAAATAGTTTTGGAACGGTCGGTTGCCGAAATGCCCGTGGTGCATCCATGTCCTACCAGGTCGATCGATACCGTAAAGTTGGTTTCATAAGCAGCCGTATTCTTCCCCACCATCAGGTCGAGCTTCAACTCATCGCAGCGCTCTTCGGTCAGTGGGGCACAAATCAAACCCCGGCCATGGGTAGCCATGAAGTTAATGATTTCGGGCGTAGCATTGGCGGCGGCGGTAACAAAATCGCCTTCGTTTTCACGGTCTTCATCATCCACCACGATAACGACTTTACCGGCCTTAATATCTTCAATCGCTTCCTCGATTGTATTCAATTGAATTGCCATAATACTCAGATTGGAATTTTTGTACAAAAGTACGGTTTTACTTACGGTTTATTGATAATGTGGAAGTCATTAATCCTATGAATCCGTACGCTTCCGCAGTCGGTTCCAGATTTTCTTTACGGTCAGCTTGTACTGCTCCACATCGAATAGTGCTGAATCGGTGGCCGCCTTGTAGGTTAAGAACACCCCGATCGGGGCCAGTACAATAATAGCCGTCCACATTCCCAGGGTCACGTCGATATTTCCCTCACGAGCTGATTTCTCAGCCAGCGTTGAGATCACATAATAAATCAAGAAGAATATAATGGCCATCACCACCGGCAGGCCAAGCCCTCCTTTCCGGATAATGGCACCCAGGGGCGCCCCAATCGAGAAGAAAACCAGACAAACCACCGATAAGGTAAATTTTCGTTGGTATTCCATAAAGTAGCGGCGTATCGAACTGCTGTATTCCGCGTCGGTGGTGGCCCTGCGGCCAAGCTGATCGCGGATATATCGAACCTGATTGCTGGCTTCAGAAATCGCCTGCATCCGATTGTCTTCCGGAACGATATTGAGAAAGCTGCCTTCGTATTGCACAGGATTCTTTGCTTTCACCGGACTTGCATACTGATTGTAGATACGGTAGAACGGCTGTATATCCCGAAAGACTTCATTTCGCAGACTGTCGTTAAACGCGGAAATGGAATCGCGGTAGTAGCGAAGTTGCTTCAGGTTAAGCATCGCATAATGACTTTTGAAAAGCTCCTCATCCGTCCTTTTCATCTGAAAGGCCGACATGTCGAACTTCTGTTCGGTCTGATCGAAATAATAACGTGTAAACAACTGTCGCGGATCGTAACTACGCGACCCCGGGGTCTCCTCATAGCGCACTCCATCTTTCAGCTGCAGCACCATGTACTCGTTATTCTGCGAGTTAAACATCTTGCCCTCTTTGGCTAGCAACACATTCGTGCCCGAGCTGCCCCGGTCGTGCTGATAGATAATCAGGTCTTGAAGCTGACCTCCCTTGCTGCTTTTTTTCATAGCCCGGATGGAATATCCGGGAATACTATTGTTGAATACACCCTCTTTGATCAAAAAATCTGCTTTTTTTTCCCGCACATCGTAAAGGAGGGACCCCATTTTCAGATTCGCGATCGGCAGCATATAGTCGCTGAAAACAAAGGCCCCGACACTGAAAAACGAAACGAAAATGATAAGCGGCATCATAGCCTTCTTGATGGAAATCCCGGCAGCTTTGATTGCTACGAGTTCATAACTTTCCCCGAGGTTTCCGAAAGTCATGATAGAAGAAAGCAACATGGAGAGGGGCAGCGCCATGGCGACGTTCGTGGCCGAGGCATACCAGAGCAATTGCAAAATGACATACCATTCAAATCCCTTGCCGATCAGATCGTCAATGTATTTGAACAGAAAAAGCATTAAAAGCACAAACATTACGATAAAGAACGTAACGATGAAGGGCTTTATAAAGGCCTTAAGTACAAGTATGTGAACCTTTTTCACTCTGCAAAGGTAAGCAGAAATAATGATTTACGCACCCAAAACGCTCAGCAGGTAATCAATTTGGTTATCCCAGATCAGCTTGCGATCTTCCATATTATCTTCGTTGGCAAAGTCGGTTACCGAAAGCGCCACATCATTGGTCAGTTCATCCTGAATAATTTCCAGCTCGAAATAGTAAGGCTCATCATCCAACCACTTGAAGCGAACCATTTTATTTTCCTTTTCGGTGATCAACTTTGCCCGACGCTGGTCGTCGTGCCAGGTAAACGTATAGATATTTTCGCGAATCGTCACTTCATCTGCAAACCATTGCGACAAGGCATTCGGCTCGATCAGGAAAGAAAATAAAATTTTTGGTGATGATTTTATTTCATACTCTAACTGGAATTTTATTTTTTCTGACATATATTTCGATTCAAATAGGATAAGGAATAGATTTTAAAGTTTTTTTCTAAAGAAAGGGAAATTAAACTATATTTGCAAACCGAAAAACGGGAGCATCTTTTTTAACCAAATTGGTGCTTTTATGGCGGGGTAGCTCAGATGGTTAGAGCGCAGGATTCATAACCCTGAGGTCGGCAGTTCGATCCTGCTCCCCGCTACGAAATACGAAAGAGGCAATCAACAAGAGTTTGATGCCTCTTTTTCGTTTTCGGCCCTTTCCTTTCTCTTCTCTATGAAAATTATTAGATAGGCGAGTTCAGGACTATCTCACTCTTGTTAGGGGCAATAAGATATCGCGCTTCGAGACGATGGCCTTCGATTTCTAATGCGATTGGTTTAGCGAGCATGACCATCACTTCGAAAATAATCCAAGATATCAGGAACCGGAAAGGCCAGGCGAAAAAGCCCGGCACTTGGTCCTTTGGCATCATCCACCAAAACGGATAGAAACACAACTGGAAGACTAAAATCACGAAGGTAAAACGTATTTCACCCTTCAAAGGCGTTATGGAAAGCGAATGCGATTGATCGAGCATGAAAGATGCGTTCTATTGTTTTTCTTCGTTTGTTTAAGCAATGCTCGTCGCCATATGAGCGAATCACATAATTTAAGATACTAAAAGTTAGAACGATAAGGTAAGTTAAAAAGATTTCAATAAATTTTAACATCAAAGCGGTAACTTACTATACATTCTAGTCACGTAAACAAATGCAAATTACAATTAACGACACCGACCCCTCCGCTACCTTAAAGGCGCACAGCGATCATGTATGGTCTAACAAACAAAAGGAAATTCAAAGGAGAGTTATTTACTTTCTCGTATGCATCGTCGCGATGCTTTGGTTTCATTTTTCTTTGGGTTCTGCACCTATGGATATTTATTATTCGGGATTTTCTTTCGCATTTATCTTCTTTGGCATCTCACTGTATTTGGTATGGGTATACGTTCATGAGAAGGAAACCTTTTGGGGAGGAATCCGTCCGATAATGGCTTCTATAAAAGAAAAGAAGCTTGTCATCCGCTATACTATCACCGCTACAGGTATAAATCGTGCGGATAAACATTTGGATGTCCAATACAGCTGGACGGCGTTTCGGGATTATAGCGAGTCCGACAATTTTATCGTTTTGGTTGGAAAAAAAGATGAACTGGTTAACGATGTATGGCTTAACAAATCCTTCATCGAAGAAGAACAGCTGTCCGTCTTAAAGGAAAAACTGAGGAAAATCTTCAGCCAAGTATGATCTGTCCCTCCTTTACGAACATAGCTCATACTCCACCTCATCATCTCCCAATGCCCCAACCCTCTGAAACTGCAAACGCTCGAAAAGCTTTATGGCTCCCTTATTAGCGCGACCAGTGATGGTCTTAATGCGTCTGAGGCCTATCCGTTGGAATCCAAAATCGATCGCCAGTCGCATAGCAACGCTCATATAACCTAGGCCGCGGTAGTCGGGTAGCAGGATGCAACCCAATTCTCCTTCACCGTTTTCAAATCCGCGGTAGTCGGGTAGCAGGATGCAACCCAATTCTCCTTCACCGTTTTCAAATCCGCGGTAGAAACCGCAGGTGCCAACGATGTTTGTAGATCCATTATCGGTGATTAGCCAGTGGATGGAGCCACCCGCGCAATAATCCAGGTTAATCCGTAGTTGCATTTCGGCGGCTTCTTCAACTGTCTTTGCCTGAACGGCATCGTAATAGTAGATCTCCACTAAACTTTTCAGGTCGGCAGGAAAGACTTGTCGGAGCACGATCCGCTCATGAAGGAGCACAGGAAAACGCACATAAGGGGGCAGGTTGATAGGAGGCATCTGTATAAAGATACGAATTGTCACTGGGTTCTTACTTGATTTTAAAGAATCAACGTCCGACTAGCATCGGTCTGAGACCAAACAGACCCCTTAGGCACCTACAGGTTAGTTTGTTGACCTTAAAAGGACCTTCAAAAGACCTTGCTTTCATTTGCTTTTTCAAACAAAGTATTTAGATTTGTAAAGCCTTAATCGATCAACCGATCTAGAACCGTTAGGGCATTCGACATTTTTCTTAGAGGTATTATTGTTTCACACTTAAACAGGAATGAGTATGGCAAGATATGTACATGGAATTCACGGGCCCTTAGTGGGCAGTTTAGGCAATTTGGTAGCCAGCAGCTGGCGGGGCATCCCTTATTTGAAGTCCAGGCCCAAGCGGAGGAAGGCGTATACCCCGAATGAACGGAAGAACCAGGGTAACTTTGGAATGACCACCAAGTGGTTACGGCCGCTCACCGAGCATTTGCGTGCGGGATTCAAAGGCGATAACCCGCGCCTGTGGGGCTTCAATGGTGCCAAATCCTATCTGCATGCGCACGCATTGATCGAGGAAGGTGGTAGCAAAGTTATTGATCCCTCCAAAGTGCTGATCAGCCAGGGCCATCTGCCATTAGGGGAAGGTTTTGAAATGCATTTCGATGAGGAAGCGTTCGAGCTCACCGTACGCTGGAATCCACAGATTCCCAAAGGAGGAGCGGCTTCAAACGACAAGCTGATGCTGGCGGTTTACGATGTGGAAGGAGGTGAAGTGTTCGGGGAGGTTTACGGCGTATCCCGGAAGAAGGGGATGGAACGGGTAGAACTGCCCTCTGGTTTGATCGCTACCTATCACGTCTATGTAGCTTTTGTGGCCGCTGATGGCAGCAGCCGCTCGGACAGCCTGTATCTGGGAGCCATTCGTTTAGGAGAGGAGAACGAAGATGAGAAGGAGGATTTAAGTGAGGAGCTTGTTGAAACCTACGCGAATAAATCTGTATCGCAAAGTGCTGATTCTAAACAGCCGCTAAGTCGAAGACCGACCAAGAAATTGGAACCATCGCCATTAGATCAAAGTAAACATATAGCATTCCATCGATGGCAGTCCACTACCTCCTTCCAGCAGTCCTTTAACTACAGCTACAGCTATACATCTTCTTACGGAGCAGGCGGGGAAACATCCTTCAACAAAAAAACGACCACTGGTTTCCCTGCGGCCGTCACCTTTACACCTAATGTTGTGTAATGGCGATGATTACATCGCCTCTATGCTGTAAGTTACGGTGGTGTTGTAAACGTTGTCAGAACCTGTTTTAAAGTATTTGTTGATGTAAGCATCTCCACCGGCACCTTTGTAGGTTACGTTGACGTTGCGATCCACACCGCCTTGTGTACTGGTGAAGATGGTAGCAGCTTCCGTTGTTGGAAGGGCTACGGCTCCCTTGGTCGTTAAGTTCGCCAAAGGGTTCAAGCTTCCGTTGGCAGCAGTTACGGTGATTCCGGATGCAGCGATGGTTTCGGTGTTGGTTCCTGTAGCTTTCAGATCGGATGCTTTTACTTTTACCTGAAAAGCTCCGGTGCTGTAAACGGTCAGGTGGTTGGGACGGTCAGCCGTTACCCCATTTTTATAAT